>Ga0126342_10009249_pt1 | contig 17665 bp, 9 predicted proteins | sample Cyp1metagenome_FD_92528 | JGI IMG/M metagenome (GOLD analysis project Ga0126342, IMG submission 92528) | Coral microbial communities from Lord Howe Island, Old Settlement Bay, Australia - Cyphastrea 1 metagenome | ecosystem: Host-associated > Invertebrates > Cnidaria > Coral ... | reverse complement strand
TCCGCCTTTTGCTTAGGATGTGGTTTCGAAGTATTCTGCGGAGGCTGAGTAGGAGGAGAAGAAGGGTAAGAACCACCCCCTTGGCCGTAATCCCCCAGACCACCATCACCGCCCTGTTTATTTATATGGGTTTGTGTCAATTCCTAGCAGTTGATTAGGATCGGTGATTACATACCCTGCGTACAACAAGGTAATGTTCTCACAGTTAGACAATCTTTCAGAACTACAAGAAGGAACCCCCAGTTGTAGGTTTGTTTATTCCCCTGCTAGCTAGATTCGCAACTCCCACTAGGGTTTATAGTAAACATATATGGGTTGATCTGAAAGCAAGTTTCCATTTACTCTGTACTTTTTTGGGGTATACTTCATTCACTGACACCAATATCTATACAATGTGGGGCCCCTAAGATAGCTAAGTTGGTTTATAACTCCAATAACTATGGTTTCTGACATTTCTAACTATACTTCGTGGGTTTAGAAACCAACTTAGCTATCATAGGCGCCTTACTATAAACCAACAAACATCACTGGGCACCACTTTCTACCGAGGTCATGCGCGAAGATGTCGCAGCTCCTGGGCCCGGGCCCGCCGGGCCCGGACCCAGCATCGGACAGGTGGGGTCGGGTGGGGTGCTTCCCCGGCCCGAGAATTTGCTTGGAATCACGGGATTTTGTGGAAGATTTATGGTGATTTATTGGAATGTCCTGGAGATTTCATTGGAATTCCTGGAACAATAATTTATTAATTGGGATTTATTTGGATTTGTTGGAATTCAATCGGATTTCATGGGATTTATTGGGATATGTCACCGCCCCCAGTGTTTATTCTGGAAAATTTGGAGACATGATGCTGCGATCGAACCTTACGACAACATTGCAAATTGCAGTAATCAACTATCCCCAAATGGGTTTCAGATCACAAAGATGGATGTGCACCCCGCAAGGACCATAGTATAACATATAGTATAACCCAGTCAAATGATGGATCTCTATCAGGATGAATTATGGTAAGTCACTAAGGGCCAACGTGCCATTGCGCTATAACCACAATTTGACTCGCATCCATTGTGGTGTTTAGGAGCCTAGCCATCCAATTTTGGGTCTTAAATAGTTTTGAGCCAATGTCACAGTGGTTGAACCGGGACTGGGTGGACAACGTCATTTTTGTGATCCGGAATCCAACAATCACCCTACAATCACCGTCTCCAAAGATCAATGAACTACTGTAAATCGGGTGTATACCCTCTGGTAAACATACAAAAATCTATGGAAAATCACCATTTTTAATGGGTAAATCCACGAACTAAATGGACATAACCATGGAAAATCACCATGCTATTAATGGGTAAATCCACTATTTCTATGGCCATTTTCAATAGCTATGTTAGTTTACCAGAGGGTAAGACAAATCCTCAATGGAAACTTCCTATCAATGAACACCGGGCCTTACCACTTACCGTAAGAACCTCTCAGTGTGGTCACACTGTTTAGGGGAAAAGTCCCGGGCTTTTCGGACGTGACATTCCCCACCTCCCTTGGATTTTCCACGACTTCCCGAGGATTTTCCATCACAAGCTGCCGAGACTTCACTGAAATCGCTCCTGATGGATGGTACCGCTGCCGCTGCACACGATCCACGTCGTCTACCACGACAGAGACCACTATGATATCTTGGCGGAAATCCAAGGCAGCACGATCTCCAAGCGGCATGGCCGCCAGGGATTGGCGAAAGCCAAGGCAGCCTTCTGACCATCGTGATGCACAGTATTGAAACCCACAGTGACTTGGGGATCTTTTTAGGAAACCCCCAAATGCTACCATAATGATTAGTGTACATTTGATAATTGGGTAAGTGAATTCAATAATTCAATCAATTTGCAGCGGGCCACTGGGAAACCCCCAAACGAAATGGGCGTGTACATCGAAATTTATGGAGCTGATTACCAAAGGGTGTATGCATTGTATATGGAGGTTTCCTAAAATGGAGGCACCCCAGACTATCCAGGTCCAAGTCATTACACAATTTTGATATTGAAAACCATGGTTTTGGAGATCCACATGTGAAGAACCCCATATGCATATCCAACAACCATTTTCTTGGATGACCATCCCAGGTGAATAGGGCTTCCCCACCGCTCTGTAGGTGAATCCTATTCATAACTAATCATAATCCAATTTACACCATGAAATATGGCTGAAAATGGTGAAATGGTTCCCAAAATAGCTAGTTTCGAAGGAAATATGATAATCAACCAATAGATTTCAGGGTACCCAAGACAAACTGATATGACTTTCGTATCAGCTTTTAAGTTGTGGGACCAACGACCAAGTATACGGAAATAGTTGTGGCCACATCGGCAGTTATACTATTCTTGCATGTACTTTACTCTCCCAAACAATCTGTCCCAGAAATCCCTGGTTTTGTCTTGTATCTTTTAATTTGGGTACCGAAGGTATCATTTCATATTCAGGCGAAGGGATGAACTAACCATCCGAATTATCATTGATAGCTAACATTAATTGTCCACTGTTTGTCATGAATCATTGATCATTAACCATCGTTAGCTATTGTATCATGAATTATCCATCATTATCCATCTATGTTTTTGTTTCACTATTATCATGAAATTGTTCGTGATTATTTTCAACCGTTGTCGTCATTATTCATCCATCTTAGTTGATGAAATCCCCTGGTTTGGCTAATGGTTTACCAATGACTGTCCCATCTTTTGTTGTGAAAGGCGCCAGCATCGTCGAGCACATGTGCCATTCCCATCCCACCTGAAAAGGACGCGCTTCGGTTCACGGATATGTCTGGCTTCATTTTGTCAACCAGTTCGATCACTTGCTACCAATATTGGTAAATCACTTAGAGAAAAGCTGATCTGGCCTACCAAATTCTGTCATGTGAATCGAGTTTGCAACAAATTGGTTCACCAATAGCAGCACCATGGATCCTATTGGAAATCAAATATCAAATGGAAAATGGACATGGAAAATGGAAAATATCAAGTTCCAAATGTCCATCACATTTGATATATTTCACTAGCGGTGAATGGTAGAATATATATATATGATCAATGGGATTTATCAACAAAGACACATTTCAGTTCACTTGTTAGCGCAGTACTACCCTGTGGGATGTTCCGAGTTAGGTTCGGTTGTGAACATGGATCAGCACATGGCATTTGGTTGAGCCCAAAATCAAGGGCATCATTATTAGATATGATTATGATTGATCATATATGTTTTATTTTGATGATTATTACGTTATTCCGTTATATCATTATTATTGGCGTTATTATGCTTTTATTATTGCTATGTTTTTCTTTAATCATGCGTATTATCATGTATTATCATGACCATGTTTGTTTCACATCAGTATGGTGGTTGTTATTATTGTTGTTGTCATCAGTATTATTGTATTTCTTTTCTTATATACATTGTTAATATCATTATTTCGTCGGTGGTTTGGAACATGTTTCCATATATTGGGAATTTCATCATCCCAACTGACGAACTCCATCATTTTTCAGAGGGGTAGGCTCAACCACCAATCAGAAATATCATTGATAAACCATATGGTTCAAGATCATTAACCATATATATATATATATATATGTCCATATATTATCCATATATTAACCATATATTATCCAGTTATGGTTCAACAAGTTTCTATTGAAGGCAAACCATGTAGAGATCACTGTAACTTGATCACCTGACGTGGACGCCCTTAGTCGTCGCCGTTGAACCGCCGTAGGAATTGGCGGATTTGCAAGGACGCTTGTGGACAGTCTGTCTGAAGCTGAGATGAATGGTGGATTCAAAAAATCTACGGCTTTACTTAGCTTTACTTAAGTTACTGAAGGGTGCAGGTAATTGGTAATTTTAGCCATTGGAAACATCCCTATCTCATCTCATGAAATACTGCTTGGTTGATAGTTTCCCTATGGGTCAAATCCCTCATACATCCACTGGTTTGCTGGTCCCTATATTAGCCAATCAACCAGAGTATTTTTATGGTTCCCTGTTGAAGATACGTACCCTCTGGTAATGACTCACATAGCGAACTAGAAAATCACCATGCTATTAAGAAAGGTAAACCATCTTTTTCTATGGGCCATGGCTTCCAGTTCGCAAACTGTTAGTTTACCAGAGACTAACAATAGTTATAGGGCTCTTATCCCAACTTATCGAGGTTACCACCATGGTAATATTCATAAAAATGACCCCAATTGTACCTCCAAGTAAGGCAAAGACATACTGTATTCAATGACAGTTGTGGTGGCAGCAGTTTCGAATTTCCACTGGCGCAGGTATCGGTTTTCTGAATGATGTTGACCTTAGAAAATGAACTATTTTGATCCGTGAAAATCCATGGAGAGAGAGGATCAAATGCAAAGATTCATACCCTCTGGTTATATTTAACATAGCCATGGAAAATCCCTTATTAATGGAAATTTTAATGGGAAAATAATCATCTATAAATGGGCAATTTTCCATGGCTATGTCAAATAACCAGAGGGTACCCTCCGGTAATGACTGTTACATAGCTATTGTTTCAATACCCCATAGAAAGTTCGTTGATTTACCCAGCTAGATAGCATGGTGCTTTTCCAGTTCGTTATGTGAAAATTTATCAGAAGCTATGCCTACATAAAAATGCCTACAGAATGCGATCAAAGACATCGCAGGGATGCAGTTGCCTTGAAAAATCTTCAAAGCGCCATTGTCTTCAAAGTGCCATATGGGATATTACAGAGGGATTTACCCTCTGGTAATTTAACAGAGCTGTTTGTATGATCAGAAGTCCAGATTATAGAAAATCCATGGCCATAAATGCACCATACATGGATTATAAAACATTATACCCTCCAGTAAATTAACATAGACCCTGAAAATCACTGATTTTTAATGGAAACTAGTCTTCCAACCCCGACAACTGCCAGGGTCTATGTTAATTTACCAGAGGGTAAATCCCCCTTCCGTTTGAAGTCGAAAAATGCCACCAATTTATCCATTTGAATCCAACACTTAAAGTTAGCCTGGTAGCCTAGTTATAAAACCAACTATCCAACAAAAACCTACCCGGCCCGGTAAACATACAAAAAGCTATGGAAAATGGTGATTTATAGTGGATTTTCCCATTAAAAATTGTGATTTTCCATAGTTAGTTATGTTAGTTTACCAGAGGGTATCCTTGAATGGGGCCCCATTCTAACTGTTTTTTTTTCAACAAGTGAATTGGGTATCAGTCCAAGCGGTGGGATACATGAACTTGTCAAGAACTATGGCTATGGCTGAAGAACTAAAGTTAATCATGTCCATGAATGTGCCATATAAAAAACTCAAGTTATCATGACTGTTACTATAAAGTTGTTATCCTCATGTCCACTTTTTGTACCCGGGTTTGTTCCAATCTCAGTCCCAAAATCTGCCAATGTCCTTAGGGGATCACCCAGAATTCGTGGATCTTCCATGGATCAAAGTTCGGAATCGCTAAGTTGGGGTTCACATAACTCCCATTTCACTATGGTTTATGGCAGATTTAACGAACTAGTTAATGGGGTTTATAAACCAATTTATAACTGGGGGGGCACCATCCTGTATGAATAGTAAGCGGTAAAAACATGTAAAAACTGCATGAAATACTCTGAAATACCTGGTCCAATCCCGGTCTAATCGGGATCATGGGGGCAAACCGCCGCAAACCGCCCCACATCTCCAAAGCGAAAATTCCAACCGCGAATGGCCGATCTGTGGCGGAATGTCCGACGGTCTCATTGACAACACACCAATCCGTTTTCTGTTGGAATTACCCGGCCTGGTAAACGTACAAAAAACTATGGAAAATCACCATTTTTAATGGGAAAATCCACTATAACTGGCCATTTTCAATAGCTATGTTAAATTATCCAGAGGGTAACAATCTATCGTTACTAAAATTCGAAGCCCCGTTACAAGCCACCAATGATTTCTTCTGGTGCATCAGCAGCGTTTGTTTTCGTTCACTTGCCAACCCAAAAACGACACTACTTGCGGGTGCAGTTGGGGTTATAAGTAGATATTATATGTACATAATTGTAGTTTTATAAGTGTTACATCCCAATTTGCGAAGGTTACCATCATGGTTATAGCCATAAACGTAGCCCCAACATGATCCCCGGTTGTGTTACGTGCCGCTGCTCACAACTTTGAGGTCACCGAGGGCAGCATGTGGCGGTCTATGTTTGCGTGAGATCGCCTCATCTCAGGTGGCGTGGGCTGTTTTCATGGGGATTTTCAATGATTTTTATGGGTTTCACAGATCTGGGTAAATTTCATCACGACCGAAGCCTGTTCTCCCCCTGGAATCATGGGAATTGGATCCAGGAAATCATCGCCATGGCCGAACTTAATTCAGGTTAGTGAAATATGATCATTTCCCCAGACAGATGGTGGTTTCCTGAGTCATAGGGCTACCCCTGGTTATCATCCATTTATAGATTTTCCATGATAAACCATCTATAGCTATTGGGGTACCCCATTTATGGAAACCCCCATATGGAAAAACTATGGTTTAACCCTTCAACCATCAACAAATGGGGCGTGAGTGGAAAATTCTTGGATTAACCGCTGCATTTCGTGATGAATATGGCATTGGCCTACCGCTCTAGAAGATCACCATGATGAGGTAAAACATCAATAAATGGGCTGTCTTCTGCAGCCATGTTAAAAACAATACCCGATTTTATTACTGTTTTTTGATTCAGGATCTTTTCTGGATTTGACCACCATTTTTTGAAGTATATCATGGAATATGTTGATATTTGAATATGATATCTGGGCCATTTGGATTTGATTGCCAGATCTCTTTTTGTGTTTTTGGTGGAGATGAATGGCCACGTTTTTTTCGCGTCATTAATTGACCCGGTATGAAAAGCGCCATAGGGCGGTATTTTTTTAAGTATCCCACCCATAGTCCCATATCGACAAGTCGCGATCGTTTTCCAAGGGAGCAACGAGCAGAATCACTGGAATAAACAAGCACAATATTGATGGATGATACCATAAAATAATCACATCTGGATAAATCGGATAAGTAAATGCTTTACTACTATAATTCACTATTTGATTCTGTGATTGGTTTGTTGACCGATTCGTCACGGACATCTTTCGAATACTTTGAAGGATGAGGTAGCCATGTCTAGCCAAAAATAGCTCCCCTAGTGAGCCTAGAATCCAAGGTTGGCACTGCAGCTAGGTATGTTTCCTCACTTTTACCATGAATTGTTGAATTGGCATGAACTGGCGATATATATATATATACATACGTATATATATATATAGGCAACACCTACCCTCAGTAAACTAACAATTTGCTCTCAAAAAATCACAATGTTAAATTGGTAACTTATCTACAAATGGCCATTTTCATCCATGTTCAATAGCTATGTTAGTTTACTGGAGGGTATTGGAGAGTACAGTATGTTGTTTGGATTAAACCTGCATGCGGAATTTGACCACACTGTGTTGTTGAAAATCCCAAGCCAGAACATTTGTTCACGACCTTCATGAGGACTCCCAAATAGGGTTAAGAATGACAGTGAAGACATGTTGTCTCGGGTTTTCATTCCACACAGTCTCTATGCCAAAAACCGTGCCATGGTCACAACTTTAGTAATTTGCCCATGGGGAATGGTCATCAATCGCATATACTCCATGTCTTATGGCATCTAAGTGTTTAGGGTAGGGGTACCGCTGAGTAAACCCTTTGCCGCCCACGTCGCCAACCAAAATAATCACCAACGTCATCCCATTTGTAGTGGCATACCAACGTCATCGTACTCCGTATACACACTTCATCCCAATTTCTTGAACACCTCCATATTGTGACTTTCATTATTGCATCACCCAACTTCGACCCCCTATCATACAACCACATCCTGCAATGTGGTGCCCAGTTGTGTCAAACCAGCATCTCGAAATGACGAAAAAAAACGAGATCCACATGGTGAATCCCGTATAATCCCATGAAATCACCATTGGATTATCATAACCCTCTGGTGATTTAACAGGTTGCTATGGAAGCCATGGCCATGGAAATAGTGAGTTTTCCCATTAAAAATGGTGATTTTCCATAGTTTTTTGTATGTTTACCAGAGGGTAATTCCAATCAAATCTCACTAGATGCCATGAAATCACCATTACTTCACCAGGAAAATCCATGAAAATCCCACCTTAGACCGTGTTTTGCGATCCAACTGAATCACCTCGTCAAACACGCTCAGGAAGCGACAGATCCGCTTGGATCTGCGCTGTGAACGCTTGGATGCCTCCCTGGAGTGGGGCTGCCAAGAGAAATGCTGGCACCGCAGTGCTACTTGGAGGATCATCCTATGGTTAGTTATGACTGATATCTGGGAAATATGGGGGGGTCCTTAGTTCATTTAGCTGAGTTTCTATGGGTTTCATGGGTTTATATGGGTATATGGGTTTATATGGGATATAATGATATGGGTTATATATATACTGGATATACTGGTTGGTGCTTTGGAACATGTTTTATTTTCCCCAATAGTTGGGATGATGATCCAATCTGACTTTCATATTTTTCAGGGGGTTGAAACCACCAACCAGATATGATTTATGGTTGGTTGGTAACGATGATAATTAAAAATCAACAAATAGTTGATTAATGGTTATAAATGGATGGAATATCAAGGTTGCTAAAAGTCACTATAGGTAAATGATATCCACTTTGGGGTGGTAAATGGGTAATTCTACTGTACCTATAGTTTACCTATATTTTCTCAATTTTCCCACCCCCCTTGTACCTGGGGTGTTTGGAGCAACCCGGTAATTTACAGGAATTATCATAATCCATTGTGGGAATCCGGGTTTTTTCTGATGTGAAAGAATGATGGGTTTCTAATGAATGCGGATAAACATTGGTGGTTTAGTTATGGATTCGTCCAAAAAATTGGTGGTTTATCCATGGTTCAGATCTCTAAGTTTACCCTCCGGTAAACTAACATAGCTAATCATAGCTATGGAAAATCACCATTTTTAATGGGTAAATCAACTATAAATGGCAGTTTTCAATAGCTATGTTAAATTACCAGAGGGTACTAACCATTTGCGAACTAGAACATCACCATTTTTATGCAAAAATCATCTACAAATAGATTTAATTTCCCACAGCTACGTAATGGTTTACTCGACAATATCCCAGAATATCCCATATATACCCAAATCTATGCATATATACATAAAGGTACATTATATATATACTATATTATATATATAGATAGATATTTACTATATATATACTATATTGTATTTACTATATATATATTTCTATTATATATATACTATATATATACTATATATATATACACTGCTTACAAATTGCTAAAATAACTATGGTTACAAACTCATGACTAGGTAGGATGAGCCTCCAAGTGGAGGTCCTGGAGCTGTTGATCAATGGGCTGATCCCATGGGCCCTTGAGGGTGTCGCGAGAAAGTCTGTGACATGGCTTCACCCATTCATTTAATGTGTTCTTAATGTGGATTAACGTAGGTTATAGCCATTAATAAACAGTTATAGCCATTAATAAACACTATCAACCAGTGTAAACCCATGATAGACTGGTTGGTGGTTTCAAACATGTTTTATTTTCCATAATATATGGGATGTCATCCTTCCCATTGACTTTCATATGTTTCAAGATGGTAAAATCCACCAACCAGAATGTGTTCTTTATTTGGATTTGACCATGAATGTTGCCAAGAGTTTCAACATGTGGATTTAGTTGGGATTTTGAATCTAATCGGATTACAAAAACTTACCCATAAAAGGGACAAAATCACCACAAATGATAATAAGAAATCCGTTCTTAACCAATGAGTTTTTCAAGGGACGACGCCCCATGCATCCAGGATTGCAGACGTGGCGCTGCAGTTCAGCCAAGTTCAGGTGCCTCGTGGCAATTTGAGTGAGCTAAAGCACAAAAAAGTTGGTGTAGTTCAATAGATACATCTGGTTGGTGGTTTGGAACATGAATTTTATTTTCCATATATTGGGAATAATGGTCCCAACTGACTAATATTTTGGTATACCACCAACCAGATACATCTAAAGTTCATGGGGTGGTTGAAATCCACTTGTTCGAATTAGACTTTGGGGGGCATCACCTTGCACAAACTATCCGAAAGGCGGTATTCAGCAAGAATTCGGATGGAGCGGTTAGCCACCATGTCCAACAGAGATGCGATCTATACGGCTGGGTAAGCCGGAAATCTAAGCATAGCCATGGCCACTAAGCATAGCCAAGCCCCAGAGGTGTTTTTTGTTCGTTTTGCAGGGTAAGTGCTCCAGAATGTTTTCCACTGTTTGTAGTACACAATAATTTTCCCAGATGCATTTCTCTAATGTTTTATAGGGTAACCCACAACAGCCACTGGTTAATCATAAGCTTTGCCCATTGTCTTTGACAGCCGCCCAGCAGACGAGCTTGGGCCGTTGGGACACCCTCTGGTAAACTAACATAACTATGGAGAGAATCACCATTTTTCATGGGAAAATTCACTATTTCTATGGCCGTTTTCAAGCTTTTTGTATGTTTACCAGAGGGTACTGCTCACCTGTGGCGGACTTGACGGTAGGTGACCTGTCAGGTCTGTACGCGACACGATCACTCGATTGTCTTTGCCACGGAATCAGCGTGGGAATGACGGGCTCAGAAGGTCTCAATCCCATCCGAGTTCGCGCAATTCGGAGTTGCCAAGGGCTAAGAGATGTGCTTGTTATTGTGATATGTTGCTTGTTTGATGTATGCTTTTTGGAGTTCTGTAGTTAAAAAAAAGGTCAAAGATGATGCTCCATTTGGGATGATCCATGCAGTCATGTACTGCAAGGGGAGAATGGCCCCATTCCCCTTTTGTGGTGCTAAAATGTGCTAAAGCTGACCCTCTAGAAGTTCACATATGAGAAACCCATTTTGTGTGGATCGTGTTCCAAAAAGGTTCCACATGTTCCATTGGAAGGAAAATGTGGCTCATAGACAAAATATTATCAATTGATACCAATTGAACTCCTTATTGTTTCTTGACTTTTCCAAGGGAACAACACAAGGATGCTGCTCCTTACGGGACCCGCACCTTGCACACAGTCTCACAGAGCAACGAACTTCTTAACTTTATTTTCTTGGTTGCCTCACTGGTTTCTGTTGTTGAAACTCCATTGACATGATAGCCCCATGGGATATGCTGGGCAAGGGTTGCCAACCATGTGCGACGTGAAGAACCCCACATGTTTGTTGATTGTGGCACTTCAATCATAACTAGTTGGTGGTTTGGAACATTTTTTATTTTCCCATATATTGGGAATAATCATCACAACTGACGAACTCCATCATTTTTCAGAGGGGTAGGTATGTATACCACCAACCAGATAACCTCTTTTTCACGGAATTCGTAGGGACTCCCAATGATGGACCCCCCCATTTTTCGGTGGTTTCCTAGTGGTCGCCCCAGTTCTCATCCTGGATTTTCCCTTCTGAACCATCCATTTTCGGGTACCCCCATTTTTGGGAAACGTCCATAAGCTTCCCATCCGGGATTTTTATGGGAGTACTGTAGGGTGGGAATGGAGGCTCCCATCAGCGCGGGTGGGCCAGTTGCAGATATATAGCCAGTTGAGCCGTTAAAATTACCCTTGGTTGAGTGATTGATAGGGAGTTATACTGCCTGGGTCATTGGGGATTTGTTGTTGAACCCATAGGGAAATTTATCAACCAACTATAATGAGAGACAGTGGTATTTTATCAGCCCACTTGTATGTCATCTGTCCAGTTGCTAACAAGGTGAAAGCTACGTCGCCAAGATCTCCTGCTAGTTACATCGTTACATCTCAAGCCTATAAATCTACAACATACAGAATCATACATATATATATACAGTTATTTACAGATATAGAATTAAGATGATTAAGCAACTATACAACATTCATATCATTCATATCATTCACATCATTCATATCATTCTAAAAGTCTGTGTGAGTCGAGGACTACGAGTTTAACTTTCATATGCCATTCTAGTGGAGGATTATTCAGACCGGGATAAGTAGTATACATTATAACCATATATTCCAGGATTCCATCTACATATACACACATATATATATACATATATATATATATGTATATGTACATAAGTAAATACACCATCAGCTAATCAAATATAGCGGGAAATCCACTAGAAAGAACGGTTCATAGCTGGGAAAATCATACCCATCATCCTTTGGATTCCACCCCATATTTTCTAGGGGATGTTCCAGCAATTTCCCACATTACTACAATGTGAGGCCCCCGTTCGATAGCTAAGTTGGTTGATAAGTCCAATAACTATGGTTTATGGCATTTATAAGTATAGTTACTGGGGCTTGTAAACCAACTTATAACTGGAGGGCCTCACATTACTAGGTCAATCTTAGATTGATACAAACTAATCCTTTAGTCTTTTGGTATCAATGGGAATATCTACGTTCACCAGCAAAGAATGTATTTTTTTGCTGGGTATATAAGATTGGCAATGCGTTTGACAGGGTCCCTGATGGATTTCTGGATCCAGGTTGAATCGTCTGTGTGCGGTCGCATCGTGCTGTGCAGTGGGCCTCTGCAACAGAGATCTGCCAAGGCGCGGCGGCAGTGGTCAAAAGCCAATATTCATTGGCCATTTCAATAGGGAAGTCATCGAACTAAATGGGTAACTAGGTCAATTCCTTGATCCCTCTGTCATTCCATGTAATCCTGGTTGGTTAAGAACGGGAGGAATCCCGTTCTTGGATTGGTTTAACCCCCAATATATTGGGGATTAATAAACCCATTTAGGGGGGTACTCCTCCAATAGTCATAATCTAATACTTAAATGGTACCCTTCCAATTCAACAGCCCAAGGATTTATTAATCCAGGGTTGACATTAATGATGTTTAATGGTGGTTAATGATGGTTAATGATGGTTAGCTAAATGCTGGTTGGTGGTTTGGAACCATGGAATTTTATGGCTTTCCATATGTTGGGAATAATCATCCCAACTGACGAACTCATATTTTCAGAGGGGTAGGTATACCACCAACTAGAATATATTTGGTAGTGTAATCCCTTTAACAACCAACTCAATTATATACTGTCACTTGTTGGTTGGTTATAGTCATTTGATAAGGGTTTTAATGATCGAACTATAGGGTGATGAGTAGGTATAATTGATAAATGATGGTTGGTGGATGATTAGTTGTGGGATTATACTAATGTCAACCCCGGATTAATGAACCCCTAGGCTGTCTAATCGGGGGGGTGGAGGTACAATTTCAGTATAATCGCGGGGGTACCATTTCAGTAGCCATTTATCACTATTTAAAGGAACCATGGGGAACCATCAAAATTAATCAACCAGGGTTTATTAATCCGGGGTTGACATTACCCAATATATTGGGGGTTAAACCAATCCAAGGACAGGGAATCCCGTTCTTAACCAACCAGGATTAAATGGAATGACAGAGGGATTTTGAACACTGCTCACTTGTACAAGGTGAGGTGCCCGGCCTTACGATTTAACTGTATCATACGCAAATTTAACCAAGAAAAATGGGAATTTAATAGGATTTCCAGCTGATTTATGATAATTATGATAGCTAAGTTGACTTGTAAATTGACTAAGTGTTGGTTTTCGCTATGCGGGATGTAACGGAATTGCATTCATGGAGCTAAACTAAACCAACGTTCACATCACTGGAGGGCCTCATGTTGTAGAGATTTTTGGTGATTTCGTGGGAATCAGACAGGCTCAGCAAGGATTTATATACCTTAATGAGGATGTAATGGGATATGAGAGATTTTCGGGCATTTAACCAACAAGTATGGAGGTAAACTGACAATCATATGCTAAGAAACTGGAAATATAATGGGACAATGTGACATATAACCAACTTGATATGATTTCGGGTGTGTCTACAAATGGTGAATCACCGGCATAACCCCCAAACTGTTTTTTGTTTGAAAATGATGATTCGCTAGTGGATTTCGGGTACCTATCTTCAGACAAACTCATTTAAAATCATTTAAACCAACAAAAGTGTGATTAAAAATCAGTTTCACAAGGGTTGAATGGTTTAATCATGTTCAAATGTTTCATCGACGCATTGAGATTGAGCTTGAAAACGGAGAATTGGAGAAATGTTCAGCAAACAAGGGCTCTGAACACCGAAAGTTGGAAGTATCAGGAACAGAAGTAGAAGCAAGGAACAGAATAAAACGGACAAAGATTGAACCAATAACTGAAGCGTGTTCGAAATAGAGATGAACAAAATCAGCAAATATGGGCATGGCTTTGGATTATCCAAAAAAATAATAGATGGTTTCAGATCCTGAAAGTAATCAATGTGGTTAAAACAATGTCATAAGCCACCAATTTGTTATGGTTTATACCACCCATTTATGGTGCTTTTTTTGGATGGTTTATAGCATTGCTTTAACCACATTAGGGACTTTGACTTGACCTCACACAGCCCAAGCGCAGCCAGTGAGGGTGAAGATGATGGTTTATATATGGTTTATATATGGTTTATATATGGTTTATCAACTGGCCGAAGAACTCCTGGCCATGAAGCGTGCGGCGTTCTGCTTGTCAAAGCCACGGATACAGTTGGGTTGAGCCGGGCAGCTGGATGGCTTGCCATCCTATGGTGCCAGTGATGCTCCAGATTGTTTGCTAAGCTGGTTTATAAGTAGCATCCATCAACATATATGAATAGATGTGTATATCTATATTTATATATGTGTATTATATATATATGCAGTATTTTTGTATATATTATGTAACAGAGGCTCGTAAACAGTCTCAAGAGAAGACGTGATGACCTTTCCTGGCAGCGCAGCGGCAAGCGACCTCCATCACCCTGAAGTCTCAGCTCCTGATGCGACCGTGGCTGGAAAATCTGTTAAAATCGTCTATAAATGGCTGGGATATAACGTTATATCAATGGGAATTTCAGGAACCTAAATTGGAGGTACCTACCATATATAAGGCCTATATAAGGCCTATGAAAGAGAATATCCCCAGAAAATATGGTCTTATATAGGTTGGTTTATAAACCCCAATAACTATAGTTATATCTGCCATAAACCATAGTTATGTGAGTTATAAACCAACTTAGCTAACTATGGGGCACCACCTTGTACCATATAAAGCTATATTTTGGGGGTATCTCGGTATATCCCTTTACATGGCCTTACAGAGGCCCCTTTTTTATGGTAGGTACCTCCAACTGACCTCTTTCATTCATCTGTGTAAATGACATAACTACCTCACTGTTCTCCTTCACTGGAATCATGGTTAGCATCCGGGGAATCATACCAAAATGGCCCAACAATTCAGGTTAGTGAAATATTTTAATTTGCCATAATTCATGTAATTTTTGACCAAATTGCGGATGACCACTTTCCAAAAGCCCGCAGGGCGTAGCCCTCTTGGGAGAAACCTTTACCCACAGGAGTAACCAAAAAATTAGCCACATGTTTATATGGGTTTATATGGGATACAATAATATGGGTTATATATATATATACATATTCTGGTTTGTGCTTTGGAACATGACTTTTATGACTTTTCATATATTGGGCATAATAATCCCAACTGACTTTCATATTTTTCAGAGGGGTAGGTATACCACCAACCAGTATACCATCATTATTAACCATCCATTATCCATTTACTCCATTTAACATCAATCATCGCAGTGTTATTGATGATTGAGGGCGATTTCGATCCAATATACTGGGGATTTTCATTATTGCATAGACTGGGAATTCCTATTAACCCAAGAGGTCAATGGAATGAATAACCCCAAATATTACCTATCCACATATGTTATCATCAAGTATCCAATGTTAACCAGTATTCACCCTGAATTATCAATTATCTGTGTTTCATCAATCATGCATTGTTGATAATGATACAGGATTGTACTACCCAATATATGGTGGCTTCTCATCATGCATGAACTGGGAATCGCCATTACACACCAGTATACTGGAGAATATCCAAAACTATTCACTATTCACAAAAATTCACATGATTTATCATCAAGTATCCATTATCTTCCACGATTAACCATCCATTTGTATGTGTGAATTGGCATGAATTGGCCATAATGTTGCATTACCCATACTAGTATGATGTATGGGTTTGACCATTACTAGCCATTATTGTCCATCATTATCATCCCATTCGCTACTAGTTAATATTATCTCCGTATCTATCCACGGATGATTCTACCAATTAAGTTACTATCTATTTAATAGTGGATAAACAATGATAAACATTGCTATTTACCATTTTAGTCTCCATTCTTCGCTCCATAGTTGATCCATAGTTTATCAAAGGTGGCTGGGATATCCCCAAACTAAATGGTGGTTTTCAGATGCGAAAATCATAGAACTAAATACCCTCTGGTAAACCAACATAGCTATTGAAAATGGCCATTTTTAGTGGATTGTTCCATTAAAAATGGTGATTTTCCATAGTTATGTTAGTTTACCGGAGGGTAATGGATTTTCCAGCAATCCATGTTTGATGACACCAGAGGGTATTCATCGACATGTCAATATATTTCATATTCATATCCCACTAAGATGTCATCCAGAATCCATGTATATCCCCATTATAGCACCATGTGATACCATTTGTGTTAAATTACTTCAATAATCTGGGTAATTTATAACGACCTCACTGTTCTCCCTGAGCCTGGAATCATGGTTTATTTTAGGGAAATCATTCCCAAATGGCCCAACAATTCAGGTTAGTGAAATATTAAATTTACCCAGACAGATGGTGGTTTTCTAAAATAGGTGTACCCCTACTTATCATCCATTTATAGATGGATTTTCCATGATAAACCATCTATAGCTATTGGGGTACCCCATTTTCAATCTTCCCCCACCAGCATTTCCATGGGTTGCATCCCCATTGTTTCATTGATCGAATCCATCGAAGGTCAAGGCAAATCTCGATTCTTCACCTTTTGTGGCGCCTGGGGTGGGCCCGTCCAGGGGACATTGGGATGAGTTATAGGTTATCATTGGGTTACCCTCTGGTAAAAACCCTTGTCAAATGACTATAATAACCGACCAACAGGTGACAATATATAATTGAGTTGGTTGTTATAGGGGATAATGCTACCCAATTAATATTAGAATGTTACCCTCGAACGTTTACATAACTATGAAAATCACCATGCTATTCATGGGTAAATCCATTATAAATGGTAATTTTCAATAGCAAACTGTTAGCTTACCAGAGGGTATACCCTCAAAAATGATAGTCAAAAACGCTACATGATGGATCATAGTGGATTATAGTCAGGAATCACTATAGTCATGGGTGTTGGGTTGAGTTTCATGAGTGATTGCGGATGATTATAAGTAATACTGTGGGATAAGAATAAGCCTACCATTTGGGGGATGGTTTATAGCCATTTGTGATTTTCGGGAATAGTTTTTACCAGTAGTACCGCACAAGGCGGTGGCGGAAGTTTCAAAAATAGGAAACCTATAGGAGAGATTGGCTGTTGTGAATCAGGGATGGCAGAGCGAAGCCACTGATGGACCGAAAGGTGCTTGA
>Ga0126342_10009248_pt1 | contig 17665 bp, 13 predicted proteins | sample Cyp1metagenome_FD_92528 | JGI IMG/M metagenome (GOLD analysis project Ga0126342, IMG submission 92528) | Coral microbial communities from Lord Howe Island, Old Settlement Bay, Australia - Cyphastrea 1 metagenome | ecosystem: Host-associated > Invertebrates > Cnidaria > Coral ... | reverse complement strand
TGTCAGATAGTGCCAGAAGATATGCCAGATAGAATGCCAGAAGATTTGCCAGATAGAATGCCAGAAGATATGCCAGATCATATGCCAGAAGATATGCCAGATAGAATGTCAAATAGAATGTCAAATAGAATGTCAGAAGATATGTCAGATAGAATGCCAGAAGATTTGCCAGTAAGAAAATGTATAAATGTCATGGTGGGGATCACACGAAGTAAAGTAATTTTTGAAAAAACAAACGCAGGGGGGCGTTCAAAATGTCCGATTGATTGATTTAAACAAAAACGAGAAAATGAAAAACACATGTAAAATTGTAGTGTGAAGGTCTGCACATAGCTGCAGAATTGCAGAACATCAAAATGCAAACTGAACGTTTGTAGGACCCCAGTTGCTTAGTATTTCCAATACATTCTACACTTTTTCTGCACCTTTTTTATCATTTCCACATGTAACATGGAGGTATAGAAGGTATATTATTCCTTGCAAACTACTGGAAAATCCTTGAACTTCAAATAAATGTAAAATTCAATGTTGAAGGTTTTCAAACTTACCTCCTACCTATGGGGAAAAAACAATAGAATACAAATAAAGATCTCAAATGGACCTCAAATGGACCTCAAAAGGACCTCAAATGAACTTTTATGGGGTCCTCATAATAAACCCCCTTTATGTACCTACATGATCGAACTTAAACACCCTTCTGCCACGGTTCCTATCTAGCCCCCCTTATGACCCTCCAACCATAATATAATAACAATCTACACGTGTCATGTTGATTCTGAAAGGAACTGTGGAACCTGAGGTGTAGGATGGTTACATTTTTCTATCTTAGCTTTACCTTCTTGTTCGAGCACTTTCTGCAAGGAACTATGGACCTTATGTATAGGATTGTGTTTTTTAAATCTTATATTTACCTTCTTTTTTAAGCACTTTCTGCAAGGAATTATAGGACTCAGGTGTAATATGGTTGCATGTGTCTATCTCATGTTTGCCTTCTTTTTAAGCAATTTCTGCAAGGAATTAAGGACCTCAGGTGTAGGATGGTTACATGATTCTATCTTATCTCCACCTTCTTTCTTGAGCACTTTCTGCAAGGAATTAAGGACCTCAAGTGTAGGATGCTTACATTCTTTTATCATCTTTTATCTCATCTCTACCTTCTTTTTTAAGCACTTTCTGCCAGGAATAGTAGGCCTCAGGTGTAGGCATCCAGGATGGTTACATTTTTTCTATCTTGGTTTTACCTTCTTTTCGAACGCTTTCTGGAAGGAACTATGGACCTCAGACATAGGTTGATTACATCCCCACAAAGACACCTCACAAACAGTTTACAAACTGCTTGCGGACATTTAACAATTTTTACCTCCCCCCCTATCCATAGAGTACGGGGGGGGGTTCGGAGGGGGTACGGGGTGACGTATCTCTTACGGACTTTCAACCCCCCTAAATGTAAATCTTCCGGGGCACGGTTTTTGACGTAGGAGGGGTCTAACATACATGTAGCCTTCCCCATCGGGAACAAATACGAAGGGGGTCATTTTTTTTGCTTACATTTTTTGAACCTCCCCACGCTTGCATCCCACGAAAAGGGTGGTGATTTTATATCCCTTGATGCCGGTGTGTTAGTTGATTACAAATGACCAAACCCAAATACTCATCAGCTAATTGAATTCACACGTCATCCCACTTTTAAAGGCACAAACGACCTAGAAGCTGATTTTGCAGCTCCCAATCTCCACTCCTTTAAAGATGCCAAAGTAGTGCATGTCTGACTGGAACATAAACACATTAGCCATAAAACCAAGGACAATGAAGCACAATCACATGCTTTACCCCCGAGCAACTGACCCCGTATGACCTCATGATCCATTCCAACCATCATGTTCATTTAAAGGTCTGTATTCTCTATACCAATAAATCGATTGGTTGATCACAATTTTCCCTCTTGAAATTCTCATCTTTTCTCGCAGTTTCCATAGTTTCCCTAGTGAAATTGCCATGATTTCGGTTTTTCATATATTTTCATCCTACCTCCCAGGGCAAGTGACTCTCTCCACGGATCCATCAGCTCCTCCTTCGCCGCCACGGACGACCACGACGACCACGAGGACCTTGTGGCGGCGCGGTGGGCGTCTCTCATCAACTCCAGGCGGGCTTGGAACTGCGCATAGGACCAGTAGTGCAGCACCTGGGCACTTCCAAGGGGCAGGTGCTTGCCCCCAAAAAATGTTGGCTAAGTTGGAAAATAAATGTATAGAGATTTACATAAACAATCATAAACATACATAAACCATAGTAGGCTTTTATCTATAACTATACTTAGCATAGTTCACCAATTTAGCTAACTATGGAGTGCCACCTTGTAATTGCTGTAGTAATTATACACGCGGATATTGATCCATGGGTACATCATGAAATGTATGATGTGTGTATGTGTGAATAAATAAATAAAATAAAATAAAATAATAAATAAATAAATAAACAGATAAATCTATATCTATATATATACATATATATATATACACATATCTGAGTATATGTAAACGCTTACACAACTGTGGAACATCCACCACGTTTAGATCATGTCGGAATGGGAAAGCCATGGATTTTCATAGCTATGTTAAAGTAGTTTGCTGGAAGGCAACTGGTGGCAGTTGGAAATGATGCACTGGTCCAGTTAATTATTGATATATGCAAACATATGCAAACCATACCGGTTTTTGGACCTGTGATTGAAGTTGCTGACAAGGTGGACTGCAATATATTAACTGGCTCACGCAATGTTGATACACCTGAAGTTTGTGAAACAGCAATAACTTCAAGAAATGGCGTGTCTGTTCTGGAAACGGCACAAAAAACATCACGTAGTTTCAGAAAACGGTGATCATTTCGCAGAAATGGAAGTTCTAGGTAAACAATATCATATACATCTAATATATAAATATATACACATACGTATGTATATATATATATATGTATATATATATATGTGTGTGTAAAATATGTATTACATATATTTACATATTACACATATCATATATCCGGTAAGTGAGCGAGGGTGACGATCCTTCCATTACTCTGGATGCGGTCCTTGCTTTGCGGGAAGTCATTGAGACAACTGGAAATTTGACACCATGGAAAGTGCATACCCTCTGGTAAACTAACAACTTGCTACTGAAAATGGACATTTTGTTCGTTAATTTACCTACGAAATATGGTGATTTTCCATAGCTATGTTAGTTTACCAGAGGGTAAATGATGGAATAGATGAATGAGTCAATGATGTGTAATGATATGTATAGATGGGAACTGGAGCTGTAGAGAAATCTTCTCATTTGATCTGGCTGCAGCCGATCAAACCCAGCTCAACTTCAGGGATTGTTATCCCAAACCCTTGTGGGGATGGACTGCCAAGTCAAAACGATCAAAATAGTGTGGCATGATTTAGCTTGTCTTCTTTATTATCCATTACATGTATACATGTATACAGTTGTAGTATCTTTAGGTTTTCTGTTTGGTTCCAAATACGTTCGGAGATGGGCCCATGACTAGACCCATCTTCAATTCGTTGAATCTCTCGAATCCGGTTTTGTGATTTTGTTGCATGATCTTGGACACTCCTAAAAAAACACAGTACAACATGTTCCTCCATTTATGCGAAACAAACAGTGCACTAATCAACCAAACCAAGGATCCCACTTTGGTTTTCTAGTTCAAAACCCGTTTCTATTGCTAGGGTATATCCCATGGGCAACTGACTTGCTGGGTCCCTTATATCCAATATCCCCGCAATATCACGGCCAATCTTATGTACCCTGCAAGAAAAGGTTGATAGCAGAGGATTTACTGGTACTAGACTATCCATCACCAATCGGCTTCCCCAAATATCCCACTATTGTTCTGGTAATATCCCTGCGTGTGTTGATTGATGATTGTTGATTCTGATGATTAATGCCCTTCTGTTGGTTCATACTCACAGCGTTTCGCCGGAATTGTTGGTTGTACTATCCCCTTCATCACGGTTGCTCCCAACACTCCAGATACAGGGAAAATAAGTCAAGTACTATGTATACATAGTACATAGAAAATAAGACCGCACACTTTTATGTTCCACTCCGCAGCAAGGTTGTTTGAAAAAAGGTAACGGGAAAGCACCATGCAAAATAAAATCCGCCTACCATCGGGCCAGACCCCTAATAAGAGAAATTCACCTGTCCTCTCCTCCGTTTGATTTCTCTGGAGAAATCAAGCCAGACCCGTCAAATCACCAGAGAACATATTTATATCATTCTCATTTCAAGGAACACATCCTTCTTCAACGCAACGTATTTTGCTCTGTTTTTTTCTTCTGCCAGAACGTATGCCAGAACATATGGCAGAAAAAATGCCAGATGGAATGCCAGAGAAAATGTTAGTATAGATGCCACAAAGGATGCCAAATAGGATGTCTGAAAAAAATGCCAAATAAAAATGTCAGATAGAATGCCAGAATAGAATGTCAGAAGAATATACCATATATATTTCCAGATAATGTGTCAGAAACTATGACAGGTAGATAGATAGCTAGATAGATGGATGGATGGATGGATGGATGGATACATAGATAGATGGATGGATAAATAGATAGATAGATAGAAAGATGGATGAGATAGATTAGATAGATTGTATAAGTAGATTTGATAGATTAGATAGATTAGAGAGTTTAGATAGATAGATAGATTAGATAAATAAAAGGATAGATAGATCGATAAATAGATAGATCGATCGATCGATAAATAGATGGATAAGATAGATAAGATAAGATAGGTGAGACAAGATAAGACAAGACAAGACAAGACAAGACAAGACAGGACAGGACAGGACAGGACACATAGATAGATAGATAGATAGATAGATAGATAGATAGGTAGATAGATAGATAGATAGGTAGATAGATAGATAGATTGATTGATTGATTGATTAGATAGATAGATAGATAGATAGATAGATAGATTAGATAGATTAGATTAGATTAGATTAGATTAGATTAGATAGATTAGATAGATAGATAAATCGATCGATAGATCGATAGATCGATATATATATATACACAGACAAACAGACAAAATAAGATAAGATAAGATACGATAAGATAAGATAAGATAATACAAGATAAGATAGATATAATTATATATATAACATTATAATATTATATAACTATTGTATATATATATACATGACTTCCTGTTTCAATCCCACATTCTTCCCAGCTGCAGTTAGCCGCCCCCGTTGGCACCTGGCTCGAGGTGGTTGCGGATCTAGGGCTACTACTGTAACTCAGCAGGCGAATCCTGGGCGGCATGGGATCTTCGGAAACCGTATGGATCACACGGATTTACATATTAATTCACAAGAATTCATGAGTATTCATGAGTATGGTGAGATCATTGATCTATATAAAAGTCTAAACATTTTTGGGGGTTGTCTGATTTTTTAGAAGAAAACCCAGAAAATTTGAGGTTTTATCATCATGTTTCCTAAGTAGCAAACAAACCTTGGGATGTGAACATGACCTGAACATCCAAACTACTGCTACTTTCACTGTAGTTGAACGGAACATCCTTACAATCCAACTGAAGATTTCTCGTTCCACCCCAGTTTTGCCAGCAAACGCCCACTCTCCTAGCGAACCGCTGGTTTTGCAGCAACCCCCCCCCCGCAAAGATCTTCAGTCCCCCACAAGAATTCGGAGATCAATAAATCTGAAACTACTAGAAATGGGTTTGTCTGAAAATGGGGTACATTGAGCACCCGAAAAAAAGTATCTTTTTTTTTGCAAAAACATGTGATTAATTGTATAGAGCTTGATCCCAGGGAGGTCCAAAACAGTATGTATATATATATATATATATACATTTCTTTTTTTGGACCTCCCCGAACCTTACCTAAACCCAGACCCCCCTTCACCCATAGCTCCATAGACCCAGCTCCGGCATACTCACCAAGAATTGATTCCACTAGCATTCATTGATTTAGTTCATTGTCTGGCCGTCTTCGTCTTGCCGGGCCATCTAGTCGGGCCGTTTGGCCGGACTTATCCCAACGGTCTTTACATTGCGTAGTATGAGCAAATACATGTAAATACCACTCAGTTTGTTTCTAAAAAGAACGTCATCGGCGGCAAAATGTAAACTTACTTCACCATTTTGCACTCATTATCCCATCTATCTTTTTAAAGCTTTGGATGTTCTTCACTGCATGGCAAGCACATACTAAGTTTAAAAAGAAAAACGCTGTGTCTTAGGGCCATGCTGTGCCACTACAAGGGCCGGTGTGTGAGAATTTAAGCCTGGCACAATAAGAAAACAAGATGAAGAGCAAACGGTTTTACACGCACATATTATATATATTATATTATATATTTATATATATTATATATATATATAAATATATATATGGATAAAAACATGTATTTCAAAATGTGCTACACTTGTTTTGGCCAGGAAGCTGAATATTTATTTGAATGAGTCATCTTGAATGACCATCTACAATCATCCCAGGGGAGCAAGCAGCTAGATCATATATTTTTCGTGATTTGCGTGGCCAGTATACTTTGATTATCATTGAGGGCTTTGGGCAGTCCAACTCCACACATGGTTCAATTCAAGCTCGATTTCAAATAGAGCCAACAATAGTGCTACAACTTTTTAAACCTACAAACACAGGCTGGCAACGTATAACATGGTGCAATGATTACCTCTATCTATATATTATTTACACAGTAATTCAAGAGATAGCTAGGATGACCCTTGCTGCAATATCTTAACCTGATGATATCTTTCAGAATATACAGAAAGAACAGTATTTTCTGGTTGGGAAGAAGATGCTGGCATGAGTATTTGCTCTCATCCCATTTCACTTTTATGGTAGGCCTGCTCCTTGCCATGGCTATATATATGTAGGTATACCCTTGAAGTTTTTTTCTCTCTTGATTGCGCTGGCCACAAGCAAACTCCATTTAGGCTATATAACCAAATTGCTTGATCAGCACATTCACTCACAGATTTAGATTGCAGGATTTTCTTTCCATATTATTTCCATATTAGCTGGAAAAATTCATCGCATAGCAGAAAAAACAGCATGATGCAACTGACCACTTTGCAAAGGTATTGCCAATGAAGAACATGCCATGTGCAATTCACAAAACATGATGGTGAGTCATGTATATGTATGCAATCTGCTTGTGTAGCTAGTGCAGCTTGTACGTGACACTACCTGCAACTCACCACTCTGCAAAGGCATTGCCAATGAAGAACATGTCATGTGCAAATTCCCAAAACATGATGATGAGTCATGTATATGTCTGCTATCTGCTTGTGTAGCTAGGGCAGGTTGTATGTGAGACTATCTGCAAAGTTTCCTGTTTGCCTGGATTGTTGGCTTGCCAAAGAAACATGTACAAGTTCAGCTAGGCCCCACTGACAAGAACACACATGTATACACAATTGATTGCCATAAGTTCGTACATGAGACTCTAAGTTTCTGGAATGGCCATGCATGTGATGGGTTGGAGGTGATCACTGCAACGTGCTTGTAAGATCGATTTTGCCATGTTGTTCAAAGATTGGTTCTAAGTATTCTTATATTTTCCATGTGCCCTAAAAGGTTGAGAAAATGAGTTTGTACTGTACATATGTGAGAAAAGTGATTTGCTCCATGCCTTTTCATGAGCACTGCTAGTTTGTGATGAAGTTTGCACTTGATTGCAAGACTTGGTAGAGCCATCAAGATCTGCGCTCACATTTTTGTCATTATTTCTTGATAAGTAGCTCTTGTGATTCATACCAACCATGTTGTTTCACACCGGAGAACCTTGGGACAAAACATCGAATCCTGTAATGATTGAATCCCTGATATAACCTTTGCAACTACAACTGCCTGCATTTCCAATGATGTTGCAAGGCCGTATTTTAGTGTGTGTGTTTCGGTAGAAACCACCAAATCTAAGCAATTGTTCAACATAGAGATTTGCTTGACTGATGTCATTAATCATTCTTGGGTATTGTAACACAACTGTGTATATTGCATTTCATGTGAAGATACAGAGATTGAATTTGTTGCTTGCCATGGGTCTATTTATATTATGTTTTGCAACATAAAAACAAAAAACAAGGATGTGGGCTCTATCTACACCCCTACTTACTATGCTATTCTATATGAACTTTCCAGAACCAAATGAAATATACAACAAGTAGCAATGCAACCGAAACAAAGTATATAACATAACCAAAAAAAAGCACAGGAATAATCAAAAACAAAAAGTTCTGGGCTATGAGTACAAATACATATATTATCACAAAAACATCACAAAACACTGGAAAAAAGGGGCCCTGGTGGCGTCCCTCTCTCCCAATTTTGGGGCAGCCCATTCTTATTTGACAAACCCCACATTTTTCAGCAAGTTTCACCAGGACCTCTTCTGGATGTCGAAAAATGTCCCAAACCAAGTCCACTTCGAAATGGAGTTGGTCCTGGGGAAAAAAAACAGCGGAAAACCACGGCCTTTTTAGTGGGATGATGGATGATGAAAAATGCCTTGAATAGTATTCTAATTTGACGCACAGTAATTTTATGATGGTTGGAGATGGGATGATGTTAGGATGATGCTGGGGTGGATGATGATTGAATGCCACTCGCCACATGTGCGCCTTGGAGACTGCCGACATGTATCTGCGTTACCGGCTCAGCATCAGGAGAACATAGTAACAGTAAACATGGCAAAAAAAACATATCGTAATTGAGCCCAAGAACATAGAAATGTACTTTACCAGTCTTAATTCCATCATGTTCATGGTATCTATACACATTAACAAAACATAGTTTTTCGTCCGAATGGCAGAAGCGACCAGTCGTAGCCACATTTGGGGTCTAAAAAAAGGTTCTCCCCTTCCAATTCATCATGTTCCTTCTTAAATGGCCGTTTTTGGTACATTGGATTGATATACCCCAAACAAATCCAAAATCAAATAGCAGATTGATGGTTTCTGCACCCGTGATATTCCCATTGTATCCCAACTATTGTTGGTTTATACTACAGTTTATACCACCTCCCTTTTCCCTCGTATTCCCGGAAAAATGCCTTCCCCGGTTCCCCCATGTTCCGCACAGAAAATTCCTCGGGACGGACTTCCCGCGTGATCATGTTCGCCTCATCCACCAAATAGCACGCCTGCGATTTGGTCGCGATGCCCAAAGGGACCCCAAGATACCCCAAGTCGACTTGGAGCATATGTAAACACCAACTATAAATCGAGATAGAATGGGAGTATAATGAGGATATAGCTGGGAAAAATTGAAAATGGGGGATTCAGGGCGTATATGTTTGTATGTTGTTTGTTATGATTTTATGTTGGGGTTCAATGATTCATCTTCACCTTTGATGCTTTTGCAGGTGGGATTTGGGGGGTCATTTTGGTGCTAAAGTGATGTGTCAATATTTGGTTCAGATGAGGGGGGGAATTGTTGAGGTTGTTAGGGTTTTTGTTTGTGTTTGGGTGGGTAATTAATTGAACCCCTGTATTTTCAACTCTGTTTATTGGGTTGGTTCCTCAGGAAGTTTTCCACATCCACCCTGTTGATGGTCTGGTCTTGTTCCTTCGCTTTCTTGAGGGTATCATTGATTGAACCGAAGCCCGTTTCAAGATTATAAAAAAATTGCTTATGATGTCATCTCTTGATAGTCTCCTAACCATATATTGCAGCATTTAGATTAACGAAAAAAACAATCCAGTGAAAATAAATATAACTTAAAGAAGTAGAGACTTATGATAGTGAGAGATGGATAAAATCGAAGAACTACCCGTTGGCATACAAGCAATCATTTTGTCTTTTCAAATGGGAGACCCCGTGATGATGAGAATAACACGGTTTAGAAAGGCAGTTTCCTGGGAAACTGGCCATAGTACCGTGGCATGCCTGGTGTTAAACGGTGGCCTCCTGTCACCCAGCTCCTCCCTGCCCCATGCCTTTCGCAAGGTTTCGAAACAAGCGAGCTGGGCCGTGGCGGAGAGCTTGGGCAACAGATCCTTGACGTAGTACTGGAGATTCCCTAGGGCACGGCGTGCCGCACCATGCCATGCCGGTGGCTTCATTTTAGGGGATAATTTCCAAGTGCATCTCGGAAAACCGGCCATAACTGGAAAACCAATAGCCACCAATGCCAATCATTTGTTTGTTAAACTCCCGTCAAATAACGCTGTTAAACGTTTTTTCTTATCCCAATAGCTAAGGCTTATATTCTCTAGTTCCACTTAGTGTCTTCATGTCTTCTTGATTATGCAAATGTGATTATTTACTGTATATATATATATGTTTGACCTGAATTAATTAAAGTTTTCCATGTGTCGCGATTACAGGAAATAATGAAGAATGTTTTTGCTCACTATACCGCTATCTTTGCAACCCACCCCAAATCAGGGAAACTTCCTATTCATCCACATGTCTGAAACCCCGAATGCCACCTCACTTCCCTATGTAAAAAAAATGCTACATATTGGGGGGATATTGGAGGTAAATCCAGCATTTTACACAAAACCATCTCATGTCCTGATAGTTGGTGCAACCCATTCCCTCCGAATTTCTTGGTGAAATCCTGGCCATCGCTGGTCGCCCGGGGTCCCCGGGGTCCCCGGGGTCGGGTGAAATCGCGCCCAGCGGCTTAGCGACTCAGAATGCTCCAGCAGGTGCTGAAGGTTCGCAAAGTTCACCTCAAAGCCTTGCCTCAGACTACTTTATTGCTGCTTTGTGATTGGCAAATTGGGGAATTGTTCCAATTCTTGTTATGGTTTTATTCTTATGGCTAACTAAACTGGTGTCATTTGCTTTCCATGTTTCCTTATTGGTCTATGATGGTTTATTATGATTGTCATGTCTTATTATGCTATATACCAAATCGGAAATGGACTCGGGGACTCAGAATCCAAACCTGGATCAAGAACAGGGGTGTTCTCTCAAAAGACGTGACTCAAATGATGGGGACCCCGCCAAATGGATTGTTCTAGAGACACCTATTTTTTGATATAGAAATCATTGCAGATTTTTTGCTTCCTACCATATGTATCCAGGACTGTTTCATGGGTGAAAATGACCAAGTCCTTCTCCCCAACTTCCCAGGTCTCGCCGGCGTACCGGGGCAAGGGCGGAAGAAAGCCGGCCAAGTCCTCCGGGAGTAGGCATTCCTTGGCGCTCCGTCGGCGCAAGCTATGGCATGTTGTCCATGGCTATCTTTGTGAAGGGCCAATTATACTGGTTGGTGGTTTTAACCATCTTGAAAAATATTAGTCTATGGGAAGGATTATCCCATATATTATGGAAAATAACACATATTTGAAACCACCAACCAGAGATATAGTCTATAGTACATCTTTGTCAAGGGCTATATTATATATATATATATGTGTGTGTGTGTGTCGTGTTCCATCTATGTTGCAGCTATTTTGTTTTCAGTACATATGGGCGTTTGCATGGTAAAGGGTCACCCGTCACAAATCGACCATGCCAAACATGGCCATAGGTGGATGATATGGATGGCATATGATGATATGATGTTCCATCTTTAAACGTGTTTAAACCATCTACTTTTGGGGTACCCCATTAGTGGAAACCCCCAGTGCAGATGAATCCCGACCTGCCTCACAAGGCCAATCTCTGGGGGGATGTATGTTGAAATCTCCATTTGAGGAAATCTTAGAAATAAATTTCTAAATTTCCATTTGCTAATTTTGCTAATGTTCGGTCCAGATCTCAAATTTATGTTGAATTGGCCAAGTGAACTTCCAGCAGCAGCAATGGGCCCCTCACTCCCATGAGCTTCCATTGGTCCCTGGAAAAATGTCATGGATATCATTTAGCCATGGGTCAAGAAACTGTCACCCCAGTGAACATCAAAATCGCTGGAACGATGGATGTTCATCCCCCAACGTATAGCTGTCTAAACATAGTGAACCCCCTAAATCTGCTGGTTCATCACGTTTGCTCTCTAAATTGCCAATAACTTGGGGGGTGTACCACATGTTCATCCCCCCAAATATGAATAGCTATAAATTCGAGGCTTCGAACCATCCCCTCCCAAAAAAAAACCGTTAAAATTGACACTTCATCTTCCTCCGCCACAGCTTTAGATTTCCACCGCCATTCCCAAGCGTCCAAGGGTTGCAGGCCCAACTTTTCCTCGCTTTCCTGGATGGTCTCAACCCCTTGATGCGGGATGTGTAGCTTCACCATCTGCGCACGCCCAAGACCTACAGCTGGGCTGCGCCCGGTGGCAGCCTGGCATAGTTATAGCATCGATTTAGCATACGCCAAAAAGTTATGAACACCCTATAAGTGGTGGAGAAAGCGGCATCTTTCCCATCCGGGAAATATGTTTTTCCGTCTTTTTGGGGGTTGCTATATAATTATAATAATATATATATATATATATATATAATTATATAAATATATATATATATATGTGTGTGTGTGTGTGTCAAACCTATGGCAACTATGGTTGATGATCCTTCAACGGCTCATAGCTCCATGTCATGTTGCCGCACAGGTCCTCCCAGTGAATGCGGCCTGGGAACAGATGCGATCATGATGTGAAAGGACGATGCTATCCTTGGCCATGGTTTTTCCATTCACCAAGACATGATCCTTGGCAAAGTCGGGACGGCTCAGGGTAAGCTTGAAGTCATCCAGGTTGACAATGCTGCAAAGGTTCCTTGGCTTTTTCGCTAGGTCTGGGAGGGTAACTGGGTAACTTAAGCGGCGAGAACCGCGGCCACCCACTCCGGTCATTTCTTACACTTTTTTGCCCTGGAAGATGTGCCATCTATAGATGATTCACATTGTTTGTTTTTTTAATGGTGATTTGCATTGATTTACCATGGCAAACTGTCAAATTATCAAAAGGGTAACTCGCCCAGTCATTCAGATGGAATGGAGCCGCTACTGGTGGTATTTCAATGGGACATTCCCACAAGCTTCTCAATCTTCTCACACCCTGAGATTAAGCGCAAATGCAGCATCCAAGCGCAACCTTTACCGGAAATCTGGCGGGAAGATTAAAAAACAGTGATGACTGATGGCCACAACATAGATATATAGACATATATGTATAGTATAGATATATAGATAATTATATAGATATAGATGTACAAATAAAAATATACAGTGTATATATATATATAGATACACACACATACATATATATATATCTATATATGTAAAGAGCAAGCGAGAGAGAGAGAGAGAGAGTCAAACCTACCAACCTGACATATTGTGAGTTTGGACAAATTTGCTTCAGCATCATTTCGTAGTAATTAACATTGGCCGAGGTTCTGATTGCATCTACCCTCCGGTAATCAAACAGGGCAATTGAAAATGCACTATTTATTGATGAATTTCCCATTAGAACCTCCATAGGGGATCTCCCATTACCAGCATTCTGATTTTCCCGCTAGCCAGTTTGATTTCCAGTGGCTAAGCCCTATAAATATCTATAAATCCCACAGAAAATCCTACAGTATATCCCAGTTGCGGCAGCATCCCCAAGCCATCCAAGACGATGGTGTTGTCGGGGTCGCTGCCGATGCTGGTCCGTTCGCCCCTCTGCAGCAGGTACATCAAAGATCCGGCCAACGAGGCGTCATCCGACATGTTCAGCAAGTAGGGAGTCATTAGCTCCTGGAGAATGGGACAAACACATCGCTAGGTTCTTCGCATCTTAACATTCCCCCCCAAAGAAAAAACTTTGGGCTCCAAAACTTGGGAATTATCCATATGTATACATACATATATATATATATATATATATATATATCATATCCATATATTATATTATTTATATAACTAAATAGAAACAATGGTGTTGAACTGGACCTGGATATGTCTCACCATCAAAATCGATCTATTTGCATTGAACCAACCCAAGTGGTCGTTGACGGTAGCAGCAGTGTTCTACGCATTTCATCAATAAACATCACCTTCCCGGAAGGTTTCACCATGATTTCACAAGGAAGTCATGATGTTTAACCCTCTGAAATAGAGACATCTCCCCAAACAAGGAACCGGTTTCAATGGTGACTTGGCGAACAGCTTAGGTCCCTTAGGTCACGACCGCAGTCATCCATGTCCAATCCCGAAGATACACATTGCGCCATCCCTGTCTGACCTGCTGCAAGACCTCCTGGGTTTCTTCGGTCATCACCCCGCACCACTCGTAAGTCTTCACCCGCTCCCGTGCCAGGCGCCGCCGGTCCAAAGGCTTCCTAGGACGGGAGGGCCAATCCGATTGGTGAAGTGATAAAAAGGAAAAACATGATGAATGTCATAATGTAGATGAGAAAAATAGAGATATGAAAGCTGCAAGCCCTTTTCTTTAACTCTTAAGATCTCTCGAATGGTTCCCTCCTGTACCTTTGGTTTGTGGGAAGACGGCCCAAGGGGCTTGGAGAATTCCAAGATCAAAGCGCTCCGCTGAGCCAAGGCTTCTGACCTGATGAGCCGATGTGGCAACTCCAGCTGATTGGTTAATAGTAGGGATTCCAGGGGATTTTGCTAATGGATTATGATAATTCCCAATATATTGGGTAGTATAATCCCCTAGAATCATCAACCAGTGTTTTGAACATCGCTCAGCTTACCATGATGATGAGCTGAGTTTATATGCCCCTACATCGCCAAAGCCCTAGGTAGATAGATCCCAGTCCGATGTCCCATACCCTCAAATTAGTAAGACCATTGCAACCTGCCTGGTTTCATCCGGCGTCTGCAATTTCAGCGCTTGAACCTCGCCCTGTAGCAGTTCCAGTTGTGCACTTCGCGGCAGGCCCTTCGTGAGTGAGCACAAGAGCCGAGGACGCCTTGGCGAAGATGGTTTCATCTCCACAGGCCGCTTCCTGAACCCCTGAAATTTCATACAATTGGCCCAAGATCCTGCAAGAAACATGACTGTTCTATTAGGGGCCTGAACCGACACACTCTTCAAAATATCATAGGTCTTTGTTTTCTTCACAGTTTTCCTGAAGCTTTACTTATCATAGGTGCTTGGTAACTTGGTAACGAATGATTCAATCCATATTCAATCCAGCTGTGAATCATCCCATTCCCTCATTCCCTGATCCCGGGCATCCCCCCATGCTTTCCCAGCCACGCCCAGGCTTTGAGCCAGCGGAAGCTGGAACGGCTTCCCTCCGCCAGCACGGAACCATGCCAGGTGCCGGTGAGAAGGTCCTGAAAATGGCCCCCTGGGTCCCTGGGCCCTGGTCTAACCATGGGGGATTTTAACAGTAAGGCCCCCATGAGTTGGGATATGGGGCTGCTATAACTGGTAGTTGATGATACCCATGCACCTCCCAAGACCTTTCATGACCTTTCCACATGGCCAATGGACACCATGCGATTGCTTTTTGTGGCTGGTCAATGCATGAAAAACGTGAATCTCTTCATATCACTTGTCAGCATTTATATAGCAAAAGGTTATAGTTCAGTTCAAGTAGTTTCCAAAGATTTTTTTGTTGACAAAAGAACAGCAAACCAAATCAGAAACGCTGCCTCTGCAACCTCAACGCAGAAGTCCCACAAGGCAAGAACAATTTCCTGCTTAAACTTTTACAATGCCCAGCGAACCTAACCCCCAAAGGAATAGGAAAAAAAAGTGAATCTTCAGTATTTTTCTGGGAAGTTACCGTTTTCTTTCACTGCTTGGGTATGACCATAGTCTGAAAGTACCCAGCCAAGGTTGTGTCACAAAAACGAATGTGAATCGACCACTCTATGCCCAGCCCTTTTGCACCAGGGTGTTGTGTCTGCTCTGGTCCTTCAAAGCTATGGTCAATTTGCATGCCAAAGGGTGATGGCAGCTCTGCAAAACGCTTTCTAAGGTGGTGAGATCTGCAGGTACCGAGCGGCTCGGCGCACCTGGGCACGCGGGAAACGCATGCATAGTGGAGAGCCCTAGCTACATACTCATCATTGGCCCAACAAACCAATTTTTTGTTTGTCATAAATCACCTGTTGAAGGTCAGCACCTTGAGGTTTCGTGCTTCCCTGAATTTGCGATGCCGGGGTCACCTCGTCCGCACTTGCCCAGACAAATTCAATGTAGGATCCCTGCTCCTTCTGAAGTTGGCATGCATACAGTGTTGCAGTAACCGAATCAACTCTTATCTGGCCCAGCGAAATAGATCAACATAGGATATTTTATGGATATGTCCATTGCACTGTTTGTTTCACAGTCTGTCTGATACTTCCATAGATTTCATAGCCTCTTGATGCCTCTTGTTACATCAGCCATCATAATCATCAGCCCCAAATTTTTCTTGCAGCCAAAGGGCTGGATCTGAGATCAAAAATTCCCAACCTGCTGTGGATCTGCCCCGCTTCCAATCGCAGGAAAAACAGCTGATGACTTCTGCTGCTGGCAGCATGCAGGCAGCTGCTGGTCAGCACCCGCCTCTTCTGCGAAAAAGAGATCCACCTGAGTGATGTTGATTTGAAGTTACAGTTATGGCCCGAAATACCAGCTATAACTAATAACCAGTTAGAACTAATAACCAGTTATAACTAATAACCAGTTATAATTAATAAATGTATAGAATGTACAACATCCATATAACATCATTTAAAGAATGTATAATCCCATTTATAACAAGTTAATAACGAATAATGGCCGTAACTGTAGATCTCAGTTTGTGTTAAATTCGGGGAGTCAAATCAACATTGGAATCATTGGAAGCCAGTCCACTTTGTTGGCAAACCCACTCACGGTTTGTTGAACCATCCATATCTCTCGGTCAAAGACGCGCGACTCTACTGTAAAAATGACAACCAAGTTATCACAAATTCTGCAACTGGTGTCATCTCAGAATCCATTCAAATGGTTATCTGGGGGAACTTGCTGCTCATTATGGTTGCTGTGGAAAGCCCAATGCCCATATAGGCGATGGTGAAATCCCAATGATATCCGTTCTTCTTTGGATGAAATCTCTATTATTGTAAGGTCTACCTGATTGATCTCACTATCACACCCTCTGGTAACAAATTACCAATTTCTAGATTATTTGCCTATTTGCCAATTTCCATGGCCTGTTTCCATAATTTCCCGTAGCGAACTGCTGTGTTGCCAGAGGCCACCCCATGAATCTCACCAAAGCATAGTGACATAATGTTGGATTAACACAAGTCTCATTAATCCCATGAATATACCAGAATCATATCACCTTAATCCACTACTGTTCCACCATATTTCCATCTCAATCACACCCAAAACATTATCTTTGATTGCAATAAAGACCATAAAACCCATGCATCACATCAATTCCAATTCAATCACATTGTTAATCCAAGCTCTTTATCTGCTTAGCACATTTCGTACATTTCCACAAGGTAGGGCTACATAGATAGCTAGGTTATTTTTTGGCCCTAAACACAGATTTGCCCAGATGGGGCTGACCAAAACCTTTATTCAAAAATGATAGCTGGAAATTTTCAAAAATGATGGATGCTCTTTCTATTCAAAACCTTGATTCAAAATTATCCAAAATCAACTCCAAATCAACTCATCAAGGGTACCCCCCATGAGGTGCCTTAGCACCAATTAGAGTTTGACCCTGAATAAAGCTACTGAGTTTCCCCCTCCCGCTGATCA
>Ga0126342_10009247_pt1 | contig 17665 bp, 16 predicted proteins | sample Cyp1metagenome_FD_92528 | JGI IMG/M metagenome (GOLD analysis project Ga0126342, IMG submission 92528) | Coral microbial communities from Lord Howe Island, Old Settlement Bay, Australia - Cyphastrea 1 metagenome | ecosystem: Host-associated > Invertebrates > Cnidaria > Coral ... | reverse complement strand
CGTTGGATAATATTGGATATATATATATATAGTATATATAGTATATATAGTATATATATTATATATATACATATTATATATATATACATATACACCTGTATTTACCCGTGCTGGAGAGGCTCCGCAGCACATCATCTTGGGCGACGCCTGGAATGCGGCAGCACCCACTGGAGCCTCGTGGAGGAACTGGCCCCGAGGACCTCTGGGGCTTAGACCAACTGGTTGGGATTTCTCAATTCCTTGGGAAAAACGGATGGATCCACTTGTAGAGATGGTGTGATGTGATTTAAGAATATTTAAGAGATATTGTGATATCCACCCAAAGCCTGAAGGAACGAAGAATGGTCAGTGTGATGTGGGTCTATGAGGCCGCCATTTTTAGTGTTGGAGTCATGTGAGTCTTTGTAGTCAGCTGGGCCATCCACCCCTTCCAGATGCAGGGTCAGGTCTGACCGGCAACCACCTCCACACTCGGTGCAACCAATGGTGATTGATATGTGGAGATCTAGTCCAACCCATCGGATATCTAGAAAACGCCAAGAGAATTGGTTCATTGACCTTTCGCACTCATAGACTGCAGGGATTGGATGGTCAGGGTTTCAACATGGTTCAAAGGTTATTCATACTCATCCCTGCTCATCCACACTGGGATAATGATCAAAATGCTCAGAATATCTCAGATTTTTTTTTGGATCCGTGAGAGGAGCCATCGATGCTTGTATCTTGCCGTGCCACCGCATTGCTGTGACGCTGCGGCACCGGCAGATGGCGGGAGACTGCGAGGCGTCGGAATGGCGGCGAAGTCAGAGAATGCCGTTCAAAGATGTTCAAAAAACCATTGGAATTGTAGCAAAATCATGCAAAATCAACGAGATACAGGACAGCAATGGACAGCAGCACCACAGTCCTGATTCCAGCGACACCAACCACAGGAGGGCGACGCAGTGGTGGAGCCTTGGCAGATCATAACCGGCGTCGTGAAATTTTGGACCCAACTGTGGCCGTTCAGTTCACTTCCGTTTACTTAGTATACTTGAAACAAGCTGCAAAGCTACCAGTGTCTGTCGTCGCATGGGAATAGAGAGACTTTCAACTCGGGCAATGTACCGAATCTAGCCACAAGTCGCATTGAACTGAAACTTGTGTTGGTGGCCGCGCTTCATCCCATGGAGAAATATGTTGTTTTTCTATGTTTTTCTTGTGATCTCAACATGTGGAAACCACAACCAATGGTGTCCCCCCAAGTTGAAACATGTTGAACCGCCCCACCTTTGATTTCACCTCAAATCACCCCCTTTGTGAAGCATCGAGGTCTTCGGGCGGCACTTCGAAGCCAGCAACTACCGGCGGCTGCTGATGGGTCGCAACATGGAAGCCGATCTGCCGCGCGATGAAGATGCAGCACTGAAGAGCCACCTGGATGGAGGTCGGGGAGGGTTTGGAAAAAGGGGTATCTAGGCTGCCTGATGGATCCTTATGAGGATATTATGACATATAATGATATATAATATGATAAGTTATATTGGTCTAACCAACACACAAACATGCGAAGGTGTAGGGTGCCAATCCGCAATGGTGATACGAAATCCAAAAAGTAGTAACATCCACAAGGTGTTCGTTTTTTTTCCAGTTTGGGATCCAGTTTGGGAACCAAATCGAGTGAATGTTCCATCGGTGAATGGCAGGTCCCCTGGGTGGACTGACCTTCGTAGTTCATAAGGATCCCCCCAATGGATTTGCAGGAAAGTCCATGGAAAGTCCAAGCCAGGTGCCATCCTGAAGTAGACATTTTGCATCACATGATCACATCAAACCCGATTGTACCAGCAAAGTCCGGTTCCTGTTCTATCCAGACTCATTGAGAGATTTGGCTATGGCTTTCATTTTTTGAACCACACACTCCCATTTTGCCGAATTCAAAGTGTTTGAGCTCCCCCATTTTCCAATATGGGATATGGATCGCAATCCGCATTCACTAAATAAGATGTTTGGCGTGTTGTGTATCATCCCGGTCATGGCACATTTAACTTTCATGTTTGACACCTGAAGCCCCCCCTTTATTCTGGGTCGATGATCCCAAATGACCATATTACATATATATATATATATATATTATGTATGTATTACATATGTTTGAGAGATTTTTGATCACCCAACTTCCAGGCTCGCCGTGTTAAGGCTTAAGTTGCTTCCTTTCGCATTTGGAGCTGGATGCCACTAGCCTGGACTTGGCGCGGCAGCAGGCTGCCAGGTGCCTGGTGGGCTTACCCTCAGGGATCCAACCTGGCGGAAATTGGGGAACAGCGTTTTTTTGTTTTTGGGGGGTGAATTGTTTCAGCTAGATACTTGATGATTGCTTTTTGAAATGTACGGTCTATATCTCCGAAACGAGAGACGTCTTCAAGTCCAAATACAATCTACATCATCTACACTTGTTGGAATGTCAACCCCGTTCACTCGCATCTTTCATGCGGATGGAAGCTACCAAAGTGTGTTGGGAAGAGATGGCTTTCCACTAACAGGTACTTGGACCGCGTCCAGAGCATGCTGGGAGAATTGTCACCAGCCTTCAAAAGCCAAGTGGAGGCAAGGGGATGGCGGCCATGGCTGACGAGCAACTGGACATGTCGTGAAGAAAAGGAAAGTGGCTGAAGTGGCTTGCAATTTCACATATTTCACGACAGGTCACGACAGGTTGGTTTAGGGGAAATCTGCAGCCATGGTTGCATCATCCGTGGGGATTTCCCGTGCCCCCCCAAATGAAGTGTCCCATCCTTGGAAGTCCCTGATTTAACTGATATGCATCCTTCTTTGTAAATCCTTGTGATTTGTGAATCATACAGGGTTTGTCCGTTGCATGATGCGGTCAATCAAAGCTGGGACATGTCTCTGCAGAAGTTACCCTCTGGTAATCCAACTCTCCATATAGTGTATGTCCATTTGGGTGGATAAACATGTACATGTTCCGACAAGAAATGGTGATGTTACCAGCTACGTCCCCTCACGTCCCATAACAGGCAGCTGCAGCTTGGTGCAGCCCGGAGGCAGGGAAAATGCACAAACCTATGGAGAGCCAAGAAAGTTTGCAGATATGACCCGCAAAATCATGTAAATATAAATATATGTCTATACCCGCCATCAACTTCCAATCAAAAGTATATATATATACACGTGTGTGTGTGTGTCTGTATATAAAAGCCATAGCCAAGAATTATTCGATACCGGCACTGCAAATTTGATGAGACGGAGCACTAAACCTTCCAATTTCGATTCGAAGAGGTCAACAATTGTCAGGAAAGGAGCATGAATTTTGACCAACGAAGATGGTGCGAAGAAAAAATGTATGTCCAGTAACTGGAAACTGGAGCAACAACCCCATTCCAACATATTCCAACCACTTTTCTTAGCTACAAATCTTTTATTGAGGGCAGTTTCAAGCTGAATCCTGCTTTGGGGTGAGCAGTGCTTGTCCTACTTGCTAGCGATTTGTTGCGTTCCTGTGACCGTATGGGTTCAGTGAAAGATTTCTGTGGCCATTCCCATCCCACTGGGATGATCTCGGGCGTGTGGTTTCCCATTTCTACTGGATTTCTACTGGATTCCGTAACAAGGTTTAAAAGAGAAAGGTATCAGAAGGTATCAGAAAAATGTGTTACTGTAGTAAAGAGCTTCGCTTGAAATGCTGTCCAAGTATGTCTACCTATATGTTGGATATCTCCCCTAGCACGGCCTTTGTGAGGATCCATCTCTGCAGCGGCTCATCAACAACGCTGCGGCTCGGTGGAAGCGACTGGTCAACTTGGGGTGAAGAACCAGTAGAAATTGCGAGTTCATCAGCAAAACATGAGATCTTGGACCAATTGGACCCATTTGAAAATCAGGGGGTTGGGCCAAACTTGAAGATCTTGCGAGCCCCAAAGTGGCCTGGCTGGTCTGGTCTTAGTCATCCCATGTTTGGACCCCGAGTTGGACCCATCTCCAGCAGTTGCCATGTTTCCCAGGACTGACTTCGCAGGCGTTTTGCCATCATGATTCTTTGGCCCCTAAACTTTTTGTTGCTCCAAGGGCCACTCCAAAGCTAAATCCACATGAATAAATGGACTGAAAGTGAAGAGGATGGAATCGCTAGACTCTTGGAACCATTGTAATCCAATCCCGCAATGGAATGTCCACTGTCAGCAATTCTCTTACAATTCTCCTTCAATAAACTACGCAATTTACCAGCATTTTTACTGGCTCCTTGGATGGTGCTAAGGTGGAGGCTGATGATGGGGATCTGCTGAAGTCTTTGGTGCATTTCTTTCTCAGTTGCTGGGCTGGAGATGAGGATTTTTGAAAATCGCCCAAAGATTCGGCAGGAATGAAACCCATAGAATAAAAGGTTCCCAATTCGAAGCTTCAATCAAGATGGGAAGGGAAACGTCCAAGCCCGAGCTATGAACAAACGAAACAGAGTTGATAAGTTAAGGTAAGGAAATAGCTAAGCGGCTGCAGTAATTTCGCTAGCCGCTAGCTACTTTTAGGACCAGGAGATGCCAGGAGTGTTTTTTTTCGCGTCGCAGTTGAGGTTTACACGCCTGGCACCACGCCTTGCGCAGTCCATTGCTACCACCGGCACCTTGGGAGGAGATCAGTTTTCCAAGAAACCACAGAAATAGGCAAGGAAAATAGGAAAAGAAAATAGGAAGGCAAATTAAGGAAGAAAAAAATCCTGGGAGATTTCCTTCAACTCGAAGTTGAATTTGTATGAAGTTGCGAAAACGAAGCCTGAACCGGTTCCAATGGGCCGATTCGACCATCCGAGCATGGTTTTCGTCTTCTGACTGTGACTCGACTTGATGCAACATCTAAGTGTTCAACTTTATGATACTTGATGTATCTTGATGTTCTACATTACTCAACATCATCTTCATTTGAGTAATTTGAAACACCTTGTCTACTTCAGAAAGGTATGAGCACTGACTATGAAGATATAGGATAAATACGCCCTGGAATTCCCTTTATATAAAGGGTGCGTTTGGGTCCCTTATAAACTTGGCATTTTATGGGAAGGCGTAGGAGGTTGAATTTTCTTAGCTCACGAAGTGAGTGTCGGGGGAGGGGGATGGTTTGTTTCAACATCTGAAACTTTGACGATATCGTGGCGGAACCTGTTGGTGATTCCCACTCTGGTGTTCCTAAAAACTCTTTGGCGCTAAATCGGCGCACAATTTCGGTGCATAATACGGGCTATCATAACTACAATTAGCACCGTTTTCGCATTATTAACTCGAATTTCGACTGAGATAGGGTTCCCGGAAACGGGCCGAAACTTTAAGGCCAGGACCCATTATACAAGGGCGGCCCAAAGAATCGGTTTTACCGCAGTCATCATATAGCTGCAACATTCAATCCTCTGGGTAGGGAAGGCAAAAGGGAAACGAAAATAGTGAAGGAAAATCCGGAAGGAAAATTGGAAAAGAAAGGCGGGGAGGAAAATAGGAAAGGAAATTAGAAAAGGAAAACACGGATAGACACATACGGGTAGAATCTCAGTATGAAACGTCCAAAGTCATAGTTTAAGTTTAAGGTTTCCATAGGTTTTCATAGGTTTTCCATAGGTTTTCATGTTTGTCAAATCATCTACAAGTATATAATCCAGTTGCATCGAATCGCCCCGTAGGAAGGACGGCTGTGCTGTGTTGCAGAGGTGCACCGCTGAAACATCCCGAGGACAGATTTTGCCACCTAGGCTTTGTAAGTCATGTGTCCATATGTGTCCTGGTTTGGGAATGTTTGAGATAACTTGGGCTTCAGATTCAGCAGATTCAGCAGATTCGGGGTTTGCTGCTTTGCTGCCGGATTTGTAGCACCAGGCTTTGGATCAGAGTTGGCGACCCTTTATGCGAGAGGCTCGGGATCTTGACATATCTTGACAGTATGCCAGGCTCTTTCGTGCAACGTTTTCAACCGGCCAATGCTTTATCAAACTAGAAACCACCCAGTCAATCATGGGGCGGTTTTTTCATCCATTCTCAGGGATCAGCTTGAGATTTGGCATTTTGGCGTCCAGGTGCCACAATTTTGTCAGAGCCTAGTGTCAGATTCCCACAGCTGGCAGAAGATGTTGTCAAACCAGGGTGATTTCGGTGATTTCCCACACTGTAGCGGATCCACAATCTTGGCATATCATCATATTCCTGCCATGTTCGAGTTTATTTGCTTTTCAATCTCCTACGGAGCTGTCATCGTCATCATTGTCCAAAGACTGCTTGGACTTCAAAATCAAATGAAGTGACAAAAAATATAAAATGCTAGGTTAAAAACAGCAGATACACCTCTCTGGGTTTGCGCAAAGTTGAAAGAAGCATCTCAACCACGGCACTGTGTCCACCGTGTCAGGGCAGCACTTACCGGCTTCCCACCTTCACTTCCCTGGCACCAATCAGGCGCCTCGGACACCTGGTGCATCCTGGATAGCTAAAGGAAAAGGAAACAAAAATCAGCAGCTACTGAGAGCTACTGAGAGCTACTGTGTTTTGGAACCAAAAATTGGAGCCGTTTTCTACGCGTCTAGATGGACCTCTCCACTGCCCAGGACAGTCGCTGCACCCACGGAGGATCCGGAGGATCCGAAGGATCGGGCACGTGGTTGCGTGGGAAGCAAATAAGCAGCAAATCCAACAAGGTGGAGCTGAGCAGTTTAGCCCCGAATGGTCCTAAGATTGTTTCCATTTGAAGTACTACATCTATTAATCATTATTAGTCTATGAATGATTCACCCCTTCGGAATCTACAACCAAAAGTTGAAAGTTGTAAGGCTGTGAACAACTGGAGCAACTTAGCATAACTTGACCACATTTAATGCCACAGGAAAAAAGCCAGTAATGCGGAAGTTGGGTAAGTTTTACGACCTGTTGTCCTAGTTTTCCACAAATCACTGGCAGGATGGGGTCCCGCAAACCCACTGGTACCTGGATATGGAAGGCGCTGGGCTGGATGTCGGATGATGTCGGATGATGTCGGATGCCAGCTTGAAGGGAAAATCTATATAAGCCTTTAGGCAACACTTTTTCCCTACAGCTTGCAATATAGTCTAGATATGGACGAGTTTCAATCGGAGTTGTTTTCTGTGAACGTGTGTACAGACCGGACTATCTCCAAGTTGGCTGAACAAATTTATATCCACCAATCAGTTGCAAGAGGCTAAGCGGCTAAGCATCTTCATTGATTTCGGGGAGTCGATAGAAATCCCACTCGTTCTGCCCTGTCAGGGACAAGCGTCAACGACACATCGCTGCTGTACATCGATGCAGAGCTGGCAGGTGGAGGCACGAAAATGGGTACCCAGTCATGTCTACGGTAAAGGTGGGAGCCTCTACGATCCTAAGCATTTGTGGTTTGCTGAAGCAATGTTGACAATGTTGAGCCATTTCTAATTCAAAGACTTTGTTTACTGCGTGGAGTGCGGAATTTTTTGGGGAAGGAGTGTGGTATAGTGTGGTATAGTGTGGTAAATACTGGTGGACTCACTTCCAAAAAATCCCCCAGGTGGGATATGGATTCTGCCGCCCTACTGCGTGGTGGAAGTGGTGTCAGCGAAGCTCACAGATGGCGGGGTCGACTACATCACATTGCGACTACCAGGCGAGCCTTGTCGGAGAGGGGGAAAGCTGAACTCGAAACTCGAGCTTTGCCCATTTGGAAATTCGCAAGGAGAGAGGTGTTAAACTATGTAGAATATTGTAGAATATGTGGACGTGCCGGACGTGCCCTGGAGATTCATGTCAAAGGAAGTGGGACACGGGGTGCAAACCCCTTGGACTAACCAGAGAAACACTTGCCGCAGGAGACTCTGTGAGCCGCATGGATTTGCCCATTGGGCCGCCCATGCACCGACTGAGCCTGGACGCCATGGCGGAGGCAGAAGGTGGCAACAGGTGGTAGGAATTGTTGTGACTTGTGAATGCTACAATTGGGCATCAAAACAATCCACCAAAAGAATCCACTTGATGGTCAAACTGATTGGGTCAAAGAGCACCGACTGTGAACAATTGCTTTGTCCAAAATATTGCGGCTTTCGGCTTTCCTATCTCACTGAACGGATACGAGAATAACACAGTGACCCGTGTCACTTGCTCAAACCCAAAGACCGGTTTGCTGCTTTCGACTTGAAAAGAGAGACGAAAGCGAAAAGAGCATGAAAAGTTGCAGGCGTGACGTCACCGTAGGTCCATGCCTTCATCATTGGAAACTGAAGCTGTGTCGCTGGACCAAAGCAAGTCACATGTCCATTCACTGCTGTGGAGCATTGATAGACTGGAAAATCGCTGCTGAATGTTAGTTGCACCAAAAACTCCCGAAGGGGTACTGGATTGAACACAACCTGCACCAAAGCCCCGTGCGCAGCTGTGTTCCTCCTGTGCTACCCGGAGCAGCCAGTGAGTGCAGTGAAAGCCAAGATCTGCCAGATTTTTAAGAGATGCTTGGTTGAAGCGACAAAGTCCTCCCCCGAATGAGCAACTCGGATATAGTTGTAGTTTACAAATACACATATTTATATTCATATACATATACATAAAGACATATACGTATAGATAGTATATATGATATATACACATATACAGCGAGAGAAGAGAGAGAGAGAGAGAGATACTTTGTGACTATGTGACTATGTGCATACATTGCTTTAAGGAGAACTTGGGACCTTTCGGTTGCTCTACAAGGACAATCCGGGGCCTGTGCCGGTTTCGACATCTCCAAATCCCCCAACGGTGTATCTTATGATATGGCATAGATTACATACTTTTGCGTAGAGACGCTGTGGAAATCAGATGAAATCAGAAGCCCCCTTTGCAGAAAGACTATGTGTTTGTGCATTCTCACAAACGTACAAAATTCAGCTGGACCACAGATTCATTCCAGACTATCCTTTCACTTGGTTGATTCAAGGGAAAATCTAGATGAAACCAAGGATTTCAAGATATTTCGAGCATTTCCTGTTTTTGCGCTTCAGACCGCTTCTAGGATTTACCATTGCAAAGCTCTCCAATGACCAATGCATCAACTCTGACAGGACATGATCTTAGACGATGAGGTCCAGTCCTTGGTATTGTGGTATTGTCGTTCGGTACGGTGAAACAGAAAAAAAAAAACAAGGCAGGTCTGAAGATGCACTCCAAGTGCTGGATGAACTCAAACAAGTTCTGATTCACTTTACAGCTTATATCAACTACATATGTTATTCGTATGTGTATATAATCATATATGTAGTATATTATTGTATATTGAGATCCATGTTGATCTTATTTTATCTCCACATGTTGTTATGAAAAGCCATTGATCTCGATTCGCGAGTGCCGGCCCACGAGGCGAGCCTGCGGGCGCAGCAGATCGGCTCCAACGACGTGGTGCATCTCATCTTCAAGGTGCCGGCGGCGCGACGCGGCCACAGATGAAACTTCAACGAAATGAAATAATGAATATCTAATATGATATGATCATTATTATTATGAAATATCATGAAATTGATGATCAATTCTAAGGTCAATTCTGATCATCAGTGTCAATAGTCAATCAATTATGGGTATCCGTGTTTCATTTCTGGTGGTTTATTTCTTGAGATGAAATACGTAGGTTCCATGCAGCAACGATCGGCATACAGAGAGACAACTGTTTTTCAAGGTTAGGGAAGACAAGCGGATTACAGTAAAGGATACCAATTCCACGGTCAAAGGGCTTAGTATGTCCTTCCAGAATACCAGAAAGATATAGAAATAGTATTGATCACTCGTGAAGTTTCAACAGATGTTCACAGTCTTTCGTACAGGATTGCAAGTATTGGAATTGCAAAGAAGTTCTTCGGTTTTTCATCTCTACCGTCCATAAAACTGCCATCAGTTCAACCTTCCGGAGATGACCCCAAGATACCAGGAGCAGCTGCACCATCTGGGATCAGAATTGTTACTGCATTGATGTGAGGACGAAAAGTCTGACGGTTATGAGAAGGTGGGACGCTGATTTGGCTCAGCGGCAAGATCCAAAGTCAAAGGACTATGTGACTATGTCATTTTCTTGATGGTTGGTGGTTTGAATTGTCAAGACTTCTCCAACCCCCTTCTTGACATGTGAAACATTGTGAAACATTGTGAAACTTCAAGTCTCTAATACTTCAGTAGGTTCAAGATCTATTCAAGATCTATTTGATCTGTGTATATATATGTGTGTGTGTGTGCGATTGTCGTAAGGACTTGCTGCGGTTGCAGTGTTTGCCCGTGTTCGCCTCCACCATAGTCCGTCCCGCAGGTGGAATTTGATGATCTGGAGAAGATGCACTTGGACTACGAGGTCGCAACTGCAGACCTAGTTCTTTTAGACCTAGTTACTATAGTTAAATGGGCTGATTATACCCGATCAAACTACCTTTGTTGGATCTGGATTGTGAAAAGCCAATGATGATCATGGATGATCATGGATGATGGAATAGAAATTTGGCAAAGGTTTTGCTCAAGCCTTTGCCCAACCCAACATGAAAGCTTTGAAATGTGCATGGCAGCAAGAATTGTGTCGGCCTTTTCTTGCCTGGTTCCATGTTTCCGCTGGTCCAGCTGAAAGGTGTCGACCTTCCTGCCCAGGCCAAAGCAAAGACCTCGGGTTGAGATTCCGTCGCCGACATTTTGTTTCACGGACGAATTCACCGCGCATCACCACGAAGAAAAGACCAGTCGTGCGATGGCCATTTCACTTGAGCCTGCTGATGGTTGTATGATGGGGTTGTACTACCACGTTCATGTGGATTATTCGAACCCATGCCGATCTGTCAACCAACCAGTAGAGAATTGCTCAAATGAACGTCTGAAGAACTGGTTCTATTGTACCAAAGAATCTGCTTTGAGATTAGTAGTTCTACAACTGGAAAGGTGAGCCGCTAATTTCACAGGTGTAACTTCCACGGCACCCTATGGCTCAAACTTCGCAGGCGACATGCAGAGAGAGAGAGAGAGAGCCAGCTTGGACCAATAGTCCACTTCAACTGGATGGCTCACATGGATGGCTCACATGGATGGCTCACATATGCATCATATGCTCACATCCCCAACAAAAATGCAGTGCAGTCTGGCAGTGTTCATGTCATCCGTGTTATCGCCAACAAAACGCACCGAGCCCTGACCAAAATTCAGGTTGTTTCCATATGTTTCCATGTGTTTCCATGCTGCAAGGGATATTGCCATTGAATTGAAGTGAAGTGAATCTCCAAAAGAAAGCAGCAATTTGTCGTTGCCACTCCAATGTCGTCCAATTTGGTGTCGGAAACCCCAGACTTTTTGGATGGGCAGCCCCACGAGGGAATCCTGACACCAACATGCAGCGTTTAGTGTTGGCAGTGGCTCGCCAACGATAGTTTTCAAAGTGAAGAAAGAAATTCATGTATACAAAAGATTACAAAAGAGTCTTGCACAGCAGCATCCATGCCTTGTTGTATCATGTACATCATATCATGAGATATTGACTATACAGACTACTACAGTGACTAGATCTTTGATATACTGATCTCACATGACCCATCAGGACCCATCATCCCACTATCCTCCCAGCTCACGAGGCGACAGGTGGGTTTCTATGTGCCGGAGCCTGGTGCACCGTAAAAACAGAACGAACAGCTCCCTAACTGTGGATCCATACGCATCCGTATGGGGGAATTGGAAGCAAAAGAGCAGGAAACGTCATCTCAAACATGTGAAAAACATGTGAAAACTCTGGAAAGATCCATTGCAGAAGAAATTAGGTTCCTAAGACACCGTTTTCGGTGGTGAGTCGGACACGTGTCGGTACTGTGGCACTGCTTGTTGGCTAGAAAATGCTAGAAATAGTTGCGAGACCATCAACACAGAAGTCCCACGGATCCATCTGCGGCCTGGCTCCAGAACGGTGAAAGCGCCACGGGGAAGATATCGCGGCCGCGCCCGACGCAGAGCTGCATTTGATGCAAAGTGGAGCCAGAATGATTCAATGATTCAATAATGTTGGATGTGGTCACTGTATCACAGAAGTATAGCAACTTTTATCATCTGGTGGATTATGAGAAACCATTGCTACCCAAAGTGCGGTTATTCTGTCCGCCATAAAACAAAAAAAATGATGAACTGCTTGGAAACCTTCAAGCGCTTGCCTTTATCAGTTTTGATGCCAGAGGTGTATCCCCCGAGAAATTTGGCAAATTGGGCGTGTTGACTGCAGATGACCCATCAGACAATCAGGTGGTATCTAGTCTTGTTGTTCGGCTCAGAAATCATGCGGGGTGTAGTGACCTAAGGTCATTTTCATCGGTTTCCATGCAATATTTGACAAATTTTCTGAATCAAGGTCCAAAGAATCAGGAGATATAGCTGTTGCATGAGCAAATGAAGATGGGTTCACAAAGGTCAGTACTGATCAGTCCTGTCAAGATAAATGGACCCTCTGATTTTCCCACATTGTTCCCAAGTCGGTTTGTCTGCGTGTGTGTGTGTGTGTCTAACTACCTTCTCTAGTCAAATCTAAGCTAATCATATCTTTATCTGTATCCTTAATTGCATCATATGTTTATGTGTATCTTATCTTTATCATGTTTCTTTTTCTTATCTTGATTTATGAACAATCTTATTATGGTGAAACTTTCTGTGATCTCAGGTGAAGCGATGAGCCAAAGCATCGAGACGGCGCCACGGCAAAGCCAGGCAAGGGTGCCAAATATGTTTCCAAGATGAGAGGCATTTAGTATATTTAGTATATTTAGTATATTTATTGCATGAAAGCAGGCTTTGGCTCGTTTTTATCGAAAACTCGAGGTTTGGCTTTAAGATGCTTTGAGTGAAAGACATCACCGGGTGACCGTGGCAATGGCTTTCTTGCCAGGCACCTTCCCGTCAAAGGAGCACCGTTGGGAGCGCCAAAGCGGGGAGGAGCTCGCGATGAGCGCTGTGGGATGTTGTCGAAACGAAAGGAGCATCGGGACAACTGGAGGATAAAGTGGTGACAAATATGTTGCGCATAACTGAAATCATAAAAATTCCACATCATGAAACATCCCACAGAAGTGCTCTTAGTGCTCTTAACCCCTGACAAAACCCCAGATTGATGGGACAACTGAAAGTGAAATCCGATATTATCACGGCGAAGATTCTCCAACATGCTCCCCATGGAAATTGCTGGAAAATCCCACATTTTGATCATTGGTCCAGAAAATAGATCCCATGTTGATCATTGGGGCCGAAAACCCAGCGCACCCACTTCATTTTTGCTACTTCAACTCTCCTGTGTGGTTCGTTTGGCATTCGATATTGATATCCTCCATGTGTCAAGTTGGTCCCTGGACAAAGTAAATCACCAGCCCCGCATTCCGAGGCTTATAACCAGAACCGACACATTCGCTTCTGCCATGTGCGCAGGGAAATGGGACTAAGATGGACTAAGGGGTCTTGGAGACGCCCTTGGGAACGAGTCAAATTCGATCCCCGAAACCACGTGGATCCCAGTCATTGGCTTCTCTCACGAAATTTGGTTTAGCGGAAACCATGACTGAACAGCACTGTACAAATGAATCTCCGTGAGTTGGATCCACTCTCGGCAGGATTGCGGGATATCCTGTGGATATCGTCATTGTGCGGAGTAAATTTCACCGAAAAGAATGGTTGTTATTGGTTGTTACATGTTGGAATGTTTCATTACACGTTACATCACGTTACATTGTGTCAAGGAGTCCTCTGATTCCATTGGATGTGGGAGTTCACCAGGAAGACAAGACCATCTGTGACAACAAGGTGGTCACATCGTACCTTGGAAGCGTAAAACGACGGTGAGACATGGTGAGACTGTGCAGGCAGCCAAGATGGAGATATCAGCAGCACGAGGCAATCATGGTTTACTTAGTTGACTTTAGTTGGGAAGTGGTTGGTAGCGGATGATTCTCCCTGACTTTAAGATGTTGAGTGAAACCACCAGATGACAAGTTGACAGTTCATGGGGTCCCTTTGGTACATCTTGGTACATTTTGGTACATGTTCTCATGTTCCTCCCACAGTGAACGATGTGAACGATGTTTTCACCCTACCGAGGCACTATACCGTTTTGAACTTTGTCCCGAAGAACTTGCTGGAGCAGCTACTGGGCGGTTGGTCCTGCAGTTTTCAGACAGGTCCAAGGAGATACTGTAACCGTTTTTTATCACCAAGATATACTGTAACAAACTAACATACCATATATACCATGTAACATACTATAAAATATTCTAAAATACTACTATAGTAGTTACTATATGTTACTATAACTCACCCCTTTTGAATATGTTTGATATGATTGTGTTCGTCCTCATATCTGGGGGACCCATTCCGCAGCAAATGTGGTGACATTTGACGCTACGAAATCCACTGTGGGCATGTTGACAGAAACAGCTAAGGACAGCTTGGATGGGTTTCGGGTCGAGGGCTGCACCACTCATTTTATAGGGCATGTATGTCATGTCAGCTATGTCGGCATGTATCACTTGATCCCCATTGATCCAAGGTTTGCCAAACCTGCCAATATGTACTTCCTGTTCCTGATGTGTTTGCAGACGATCCCAGAGGCAACTGCACCGACTGTCGTGAACTTCTTTGTGATACTAACTAACAGTTACTAACACTATAACACTATACTAACCATTTGTGAAAGCATCCAGAAATGGGCCAAGGAAAAGGGTTTTCCGATCCCTTCTGTGACACACCAGTGTCTCCACTGTCTTGACATGAATCCGAACAGAACACTAGACAACATTTCTCTTGGATCGAAACCTGACTTGGTGGAATTAGTTGATCCATGTTGATCCTGTACTGGTGTGAGGTGCTCTGGTTTCAGTCGCTTCGACTTGCTCAAATGATAAGATCCAAATTGACAGGTGACCGTCACAGGGCAGATTCCAACGATTGCATTTCCGTTGGTGTGACTCGCCGGGATCAACTCGGAAAGGGATGGCAGGGATGGCAGGGATGGCAGGGATGGGCGATGGGTGTGAATGGGGATCAGATGGGATCAGGCAAATCAGCCTGTTCTCTCAAAGACCATCCCCACCATCATCCCTATCCCTTGCATCTACCAAACTCTGCACGTGCCCCATGTGCTCGAACTGCCGGAACTTGAGGACGGTGATAGTGATGAACGCCTTGAAGGAGCGCCGGGTATCTGGTTTCCGATGTGTCTGCTGCAAAATCGGTTGATTTTTCACATTAAGATAGCTTCAGCATCCTTCAGCTCGTTTTCAGATTTGAACATGTTGAACCGTTGGACCCACTAAAGATAGTAAAGCGATGCTTAGCCACTGCAGGACGCCTTGGAGGATTGGAGGAGACACAAATCCGATCGCAGCTCGGTTTTTTACTCCCCGTTGGTTCGTTTCCCCTTGTTTTTGGGATCACATAGCTAGATGGTTGCCAACCAATTCAAGCCAGTGAGGATATTTATCGCGTTTTTTGCCATTCTTGGATCATTTTTCAACTATTCCTCGGCCATTCTTCAATCTTTTTCCCCTTGAGGCCCAAGGTTTCCCAGCTATGCCAGCTATGCCAGCGCCAGCCGTGAGGTGAAGAGAACGAGCGCGAGGTCTTAGCGATGGAGAACGGCAAGTTGAAGTCACGCCGTTGGTGTGATCTCCACGCCCCTCGCACCGCTGGGGCTGGGGCAAACCTGGCACCCCAAAAAGGGAATATGCTGAGGTGGCTCCAAAGGCTTGTCTATGTGGAATATGTGGGAATTATTCGCAACCTTTCAACTCTTTTCAATACGTTTCAGAACTGAAATTCGATGCAAAGTTATAGTGTGCCCCTTCACCTCCAGCGTCAAGGTTGGTAGCATGGTGGTGGTGAGGCCTCCGATGTGTCAAGGGGTGCAACCAACAAGAATTGAAGACTGAAACCAGCAAAAATTGCGGAATTCGCTTGATCTTAAGAAGAGAAGTGGGGATGTCGCCAACTATCATTGTGTTTTTTTAATTGCTGACAGCCGCTTCTTGCTTTCGAACCCGCGATCTTTTCTCCATTCCCCGTCGAAATAGGATGATGATCACTGATGACTTTCATTTTTGTCTGCACCACCCAATCTGTTGACTGTCCCCAGATTTGTCGATGAACAAACAATTTTTCATGATGCTTGTTGGAGCTTTCCAAGAACAAGAGGTTCAGAGGGGACAAAGTGAAGAGTGAGAAGAACGAAACGACACAGGGAGCTGCCAAAAAGCTGCGCAATATGCCTACCAGAGAAGCAGTGTCAACCTACAAAGTTTGTCTTTTCTTTGCCAAACACGAAGTCCCAAACTCTGCCAGGCAAAACGAATATGTGCCAGCGGATTTGGCTGCTGAGCTGATTGAGCTGGGATTTGGGGATTGGTCAGGGCTTTTCTTACGAGATGATAAGATTGGCCAAGATACTGGAGGTCCAGATGTGGCCCTCAGCTTCACTGAGTAAAATTGTTGTTTTCTATAAGGCCCTGTTGACAAAAATCGGGGACAGGATTGAGCCATGCTTTTGGCTCTTGGTCTACATGTCAGTGTGACTGTAGAGGTGTCTGAAGGGTTCGCTTTAGCCAGGGAAACCAACACGGAAACCATTGTTGGAACTGAAATCCAGCAGGGATTGTAGAGGTTGATGAGCAACTGTAGCAACCTCCAAATATTGTAATTCTATTGTAGTTCAAGGGTCTCCGGGTCTCCTCGACTGAAGCTGTCAGGTGTTGCTGTCGACTTCACATGAAGAGGGCCATGTGTCTTGGACACCGACCAAGATCTAGGAGCTACAGATAGCTACAGATAGCTACAGTTGCTCTGGGAATTGGGGTCGCTGAAATTCATTGCTTTACCACAGAATTCCCTTCAGCCATATGTGGTGCCATACGTCATCGTGTGCCATCCTAGACATTTGTATGGGCTGGGATGTCCACGTTACATGGAGATGGAAGATCTGGAAGATCTGGAAGCCTGAAAGGAAAGAAAGGAAAGTAGCGCAAAACGAGCTTTCGCCGAGAGGTCCTTGTTGGATCAACGCACGTGGTGTCCCACATTCCATGGCATTCCATGGCATTCCATGGCATTCCATGTGCACCGAAGTTCACCATTCCGGGTCGATGTTGTTCATGGCATGGGACAAATTGCACCCCAGATTTTTTCCACATCTGCCAAGGTCTATATTGAGACTGCCAACTTGGATGGAGAGACCAACCTGAAGACCAAAATGGCGGGGGGGGTGTTGAGGGTGCATGAGGGTCCATGAGGGTGCAAGGTTTGCGAGCAGATGGTTACAAGTTGGCCCGGAGATACCGTAGCTGCTACTAACTGCTGTAGCTATCATCCAAGTGCTGTAGCTATTTGGTTGCATGTGGCATGAGCTGCTACTTTCTGCCATCTACTTGGTAGTTTCCAAGGATTTTAACAACTTTGGCGTCTTGACCAGGCACCCAACCAGAGCTTTAAGCTCGTGGGGCACCACGCCATCTGGCAGCACTTCCTGGGCAGAGTTTTCCGCTGATTTGAAGAAATAGTCTGAATGCCCATTTATGCCAACCCTCCTCTGTACTACCAGTTTTTTTTCCTGGGGGTTCAGTACGCTTTTTAAAAAACACTATTTTCCAAAAATCTAGCAGACAGTGGGTGAGGGTCCCGGGGCATGATATGGGGCCAGGAAT
>Ga0126342_10009246_pt1 | contig 17666 bp, 8 predicted proteins | sample Cyp1metagenome_FD_92528 | JGI IMG/M metagenome (GOLD analysis project Ga0126342, IMG submission 92528) | Coral microbial communities from Lord Howe Island, Old Settlement Bay, Australia - Cyphastrea 1 metagenome | ecosystem: Host-associated > Invertebrates > Cnidaria > Coral ... | reverse complement strand
CCGGTGTCCCTTGGTCTCCGCCGCTCTGCCGGTGGCTTTTGCGTGGCAGGCGTGGGACTTGGTGCATTGCAAAGGGGTCGGATGTACGCCCTGGCGTCCCTCCGTTGTCCCTCCGGTGTCCCTTGGTCTCTGCCGGGTGGCTTTTGCGGGACTTGGTGCACTGCAAAGGGTCGGATGTACGCCCTGGCGTCCCTCCGGTGTCCCTCCGGTGTCCCTTGGTCTCCGCCGCTCTGCCGGTGGCTTTTGCGTGGCAGGCGTGGGACTTGGTGCATTGCAAAGGGGTCGGATGTACGCCCTGGCGTCCCTCCGGTGTCCCTCCGGCTTGGTCTCCGCCGCTCTGCCGGTGGCTTTTGCGTGGCAGGCGTGGAACTTGGTGCACTGCAAAGGGGTCGGATGTACGCCCTGGCATCCCTCCGGCCGGATGTACGCCCTGGCGTCCCTCCGGTGTCCCTCCGGTGTCCCTTGGTCTCCGCCGCTCTGCCGGTGGCTTTTGCGTGGCTTGGGGTCGGATGTATTATGCCCTGGCACCCCTCTGCATCACTCACACACACACATCCCAATCACACACACACACCACACACTCACACACATCTCACTCACACATACATCACACGAAAATAATATCACTTCACACACATACATACACATACGTATAACATCCGCATGTACAACACATATATTACAAACTGCTTCTTTCACCCGGCACACATATCGTTAACACACTACCAAAGTGACACACCTGTACATGCACATACATACATACACACACAAACTCACCCACCATCACCCCTCCATCACTCTCATACTTCCTCTTCCCTTGTTACTTTTCTATGCTCAGTCTAAGTCTGGTGCAGTTGTCAACATATGGGGTTGTCCGGTCCTATAATTTTCCATTGGCAATACTAATTCCAACTGACGAAGTCATTTTTTTGGTAGAGGGGTAGGTCAACTACCAACCAGAACTAGTTTAACTTGTCAAAAAAAAAACTGGTCACAGTATAAGCTAGTTTTCATGTTTTTTCAGAGGGGTAGGTATACCACCAACCACATCACCATGTCAAAAATGCTTATCACAGAAAAAAACTGGTGATGGTTGTTTTCCCATGGTTTAGTCCAGTGATTCGGTGGTGTGGTTGGTTGGTTGGGTCTACTGATTTACCCTCTGGTTGTTTAACATAGCCATGGGAAATGACCCTTTTTTAGATGGTTTACCTATTAAAAATTGTGATTTTACATGGCTATGTTAAATAACCAGATGGTACCCTTAAAAAATGCGGAAAAAAACAAAAGTTGTGGGTTTTCCAACTTGTGTTGGAGACGCAGCCATGGCATTTCTTTGGTTTCTCAAACTTTGGGACCCCCGTTCCAGTGACTTTATCATGAGTTTCCCCCGATAGAAAAAAACAACTCCGAATATTCAGTATCCCCTAGACATCGTGCCTCGCAGTGTGGGGGATCGAACTGCTCTCGTTTTTTTTGTGTGTGCAGTCCACTTGAGCAGTGTTCAAAACCCTGTTTGCTGGGGGTCATACTACCCAATGTGCCGGGGATTGTCATAAACAGATCTGGGAGTCCACTGGAATCCCTATTGAGTATAGTCGAATGACCCTATTTCCCATTTCGAGCCACCATTCAGGATGATGATTTTGCACTTGAGTAACATGTATCTAGGTCAACTTAGATGGGTAGTTTAATCCTTTAGTCTTTTGATTATCTACGTTCACCAGCTCAGAATCTGTCATTTTTTGCAGGGTAGCTGGCTGATTGGCCATGTACATATATATATATATTTATTTATCTATTTGTTTATTTATTGATTTTTTATTTATTTTTTTAATTTTATTGATTTATTTATTTTATTTATTTATTTTTATTTATTTATTTATTTATTTATGTATTTATTATGTTGGTCACTAAATATCAATACCTGGATTGATCATAGACCAATATATACTCCATGTGTTAGGGGTTCAAACCAGCCAGACTTTTGGCATAGCTGGCGCCAAGGTGACGGTGGCATCCACCGTGAGCATCGTCTACCTGACGGTCGGGCTGGGAAGGAATCGGGAGAAATGGTCCGTTCTGCAGTTATGGTCATTGATGAGTTAAAACATCTTAAAGCGGTTGATAAAACTACATCTTGCTATGGGATTTCAAAGATTCTATTTCTATGTGGGTTACTGTTAGTACTTATAACTGGCTGGTTGGTAGTTGGAACATGAATGGATTATGACATAAAATCCCCCATGGTTATATGAAGCTATAGGTTCTTGTAACTATAGAACTTTAGTTGAAAAAACTTATACCATGGTTATATCATGTTTGGTTGGTGGTTTGGAACATTTTTATTTGTCCATTCAGGGGTAGCGCTCAACCACCAACCAGCATCATCCCACTGGGGATAGCACTGATCGCACACCAGCCTACTGATAGGGAAAAATGGACTGATCGCCTCTGGTGCACATACAAAAAACTATAGAAAATCACCATTTTGAAGAGGTAAATCAACTATTTCTATGTGGTGTTTTCAATAGCTATATATAGCTATATTAAATTACTGGAGGGCAAATGATGTACTGATGAACCATTAGATATTGGGGATAGCCTGTACTTATATGTACTTATTCACAATAAGTATTTCACATCAAAACACAATATCTATATATTATTGTTCATGTATATTGACAATAAAGTAGCACTAATCATAATGACGACAATTCATGGGACTTATATTGAGGTAGATATAATATCAGTGTTTCAATTTTGCTCCCATATTTGTCTGTTTGGATCTTTGAAATATCCCTATTCTATTTACTCCAGTGTTCTGATATATTGATAGACTATGCCAATGAAATCACATAAATTCCCTAAAATAAAATCCAACTTAGAGAGTAAGTAATTATGAAGAATTCATGTGCCTTTTATTTTTTTGTGGTTACAATATATATATATGGGTAATTTTTAAATTATGACGACCTCACTCTTCTCCCTCACTCGAATCATGGTTAATAAAGGAAACCATCCCCTTTTATGGCCCAACAATTATCTTAATTCAGGTTAGTGAATGATAATTTACCCAGATCATTAGACCAGGGTATCCCTAATCCTCCATAACCAATCAACCAAGGTATCATACAATGAATCGCCATCATCCTTTCGCAGTGCTGCCAGGCTGATTTGGCCAATGGAGCCACGACCACTTCGCAGGGGGCCACCAGGGGGTCGCCTCCATGGCTGGGGGTATCAGTGCCCTGAAAACCCCAGTGATTTTGATGGGTTTCAATGGGAAAAAAACATGGGAAAACACATTCCATGAATGGGGTGACTTATGTTTTTCTTGTGGACTGGCATTTCGGGCCATAACTAATGGGAAATTCATCTATACATGACGGGTTTTCGATGGACATTCGCATTTTTGGCCAGGAGGAGAAACTACCGCTTTCATCAGTTTTTTACTTGGTTAAATCGGAGAGCGCGACCCTTTTCAACAGGGGGCACTACCTTTTTATGGTTCATGATCTTGCTCCACTTGGGAGAATGTAGACTAACCAGCTAATTCTTGTCTCGCGGTTGGTATCTAAGGCGGGCCATGCTCATATCAAGGGTTATATATAACTTCCATGAATGGATGCACAGCCCCATTCAACTGCATTTTTTGAGGACCACTTGTGGTGCAATTGGGACAGAAAACCCTTTGATCATCTTTGATCTGTTGCGGATGGAAGATGGCAATATTTGTTTACCCCCAGACTAGTGATCTAGTGATGATTCCCATTGTAAAATGGCACTTGGATGTGCATCCCAGAAAGTGAATGATCAGAGGCAGAAAACCTCTACCCGCACTACCCGTGTAGCTGGGGTTTAGTATTGTTATGACCCATTTCACATATGTTTACCAGCTGCAGGTTCATGCAGGCGTGAAAAAACTACCCAACATACGGGGGATGTGCTATTTTTTCAAATGTCATGTCATACGGACACATTGCATATTCTTCAGAAACATACAGTAACTCCAAACATGTAGAATAGAAAACATGAAAATTAGACGATTATTGGATACAGCAATTGGATAATAGAAACCATAAAGATTAGAGATAATAGAAACAATGAAGATTAGAGATGAACATTGCAGACATGTTGAAAAGGAAACGCCTTGCGCGCCAAAAGGTGACCTGACATTGCCCATCTCTTGGGCGTCGTTACTGACGGCGAGTTTTCGTCGAAGTTCATGACATAACATGGCCCATAGCCTCTGGTAAACTAACATATCTATGGGAAAACATGTCATTTACATATGTGATTTTCAATAGCAAAGTTAAATTAGTGGAGGGTTTTTGCTAGTTTCTCTATGAATATACGCATGCACAATGAACAATCGCACAAGCCAGTTAGATGCATAAATGCATTGGATTTTACCCTTGTAACAAACATATGCGGAAGAACTCAGAATAAGCATCTTCATAGCCAAGTTATATTACATTATGATTTACATGCTGTATAATGTTGTATAGTTTGTTGCAGCCTTATATCGTACATATATATATATACACCCTCTGAGGTAAACCAACATAACCATGGAAAATCAGCATTTTTAATATGTCAATCAACTATATTTAACTATAAATGTCCATCTTCAATAGCAAACTGTTATTTAACTAGAGGTTACGCACACATATATATATATATATGTATAATATATTTAATTAAATATGCATATATGTGTACAATTACACATATATATATATGACTATAATTATGTATATATATATAGATGTATACGTATATAGCTCATGGTTTTATCGCAGCACCATACGGCTTAAGGTCACCACCCTGCCATTGACCCCGGTCCCGCGGGTCCACCGAGGCTCTGCAGTGACGTGGACAGCGGCTACGATGGAAACATCGCCCTCTCGTGCCTTGAAGGGCTGGATTGGGTACCATGGTTTTAAAGGGAAATCATTGAAAACGTATAGGATGATTGGGATGTTTATAGTGGCATAGATAGATAGATAGATAAGATAGATAGATAGATAGATAGATAGACAGATAGAAAGATAGATAGATTAGATAGATAGATAAGTAGATAGATAGATAGATAGATAGATTAGCTAGATTAGCTAGATTAGCTAGATTAGATAGATTAGCTAGATTAGCTAGATTAGATAGATTAGATAGATTAGATAGATTAGATAGATTAGATAGATTAGATAGTTTAGATAGATTAGATTAGTTAGATTAGTTAGATTAGTTAGATTAGTTAGATAGATAGATAGATCGATCGATAGATCGATAGATTGATCGATCGATCGATAGATAGAATGATGGGTCAAGCCCCAAATGGGATGACTTTCGGTACCAAAGATGGTAAACATGTGTGGGTGGTAAAAAAAAACATCGGGATATGTTTCCCTGTACATGTTGTCATGGTTTGGAATGTAAATCTGTTTTTGACAAACAGGCCCTCAGATTGTGAAAAAATACTGTCACAAGACATGGTCCAAGCAAAATCATCTAAAGGATCCGGCGCAAAGGGAATCCCACTAACAGGCAATATCTCTATCCAGGCAAGGCGTTTCACCGTTGCATCCCAGGTGCAATGCGGGAACGTTGAAAGCCGATGCGAGCAGCTGTTCGCTTGGGGACCCAGTGCTGGTGACTTTGTGCTGTGGCTGTAGGAGTTGGGGAAAGCCAATGCTTGAAATTGTGGTTTACACCTATGGCCATGGTTATTAGTTATAATTAACTGGTGAAATTCTATGGGATTAAACCTTCTATAAATGGGGTTTTGTTAGTACTTATAACTGGTATAACGCTATAATTATAACTGCATGAATTTGGATGCAGGATGTATCATGACATATCCCTGGTTGGGATGACGTCTATTGACGGTTGACAGTTTGGGATGGTTTAGGGCAGTGGAAAATACAACATGTTTTTGTTTGACCCATCCAACCATAGGTACATGCATCATTCAACACCCATAGACCATAGGCTGTGGCCAGTCAGTGCTTTACTATACCCATGAATTGCGCACCTTGTCCCAGACTCTTGATGGGTACGTTTGATGTGTCAACGGTTTTTTTTAGCATGAAAACATGGGTACAGAATGAGGATCCAAAGAACAATAACAACAGAATTTACCCTCTGGTAAACTAACATAAGTATGGAAAATCACATTTTTTAAATAGGTAAATCAACTATACATTTCCATTTTCAATGGCTATGTTGAATTACCAGAGGGTAACTTGAAAGACATTAAGTGGAATGCGGACTTTTTCCGATTGCCAGGAAAGGGTCTAATGATTCTAACGTTCTCACATCTGTGATTCCCCAATCAGGCATTGATTTCTCTCCAGCAACACAAGGGCATAGTGCAGCTGATAGAACCACCGCAGAGAGATGCCTCTGGAAGGTTGAGATCATGTATACCACATGGGCGATCCTTAGGAAGCTGCGACGTTCTACCTTCAAGTAAGTTAAAATGACTATGTACAATCACCATTTTATATCTAATTAATATGGTGGTTTTCATAAATGTGGGTACCCCCGGTCATCATCCATTTTATTTTCGGATTTGCCCTTATAAACCATCCAGCTAATGGGGTACCTCATTTATGGAAACCCCCATATGGGCATGATCTATACTGGTTGGTGGTTTCAAACATTTTATATTTTCATATATGATCCATGATATATGGTATAATCATGTATAATCCTTCCCATTGACTTTCATATTTTCCAAGATGGCTATTGCACCACCAACCAGTATAAATAGGTAAGTTCCAAGATATCCCAGTGGCTGAAACCCAGTTTCCGCCTTCACCAGGCCTTTGAGTTGTACCACTGGAACCTCTGTCACTGTGGATGTGCGGGACTCAGTGGCCAGGAGGCCCCTGGTTTTCTGACAGAATACAATGGGTCTGTCTGAAAATGGGGGTGGCACTTCTATTGCGTAAAATCATTTTATTATGTAATTATCATTTTTTTTTTGTTGATTCAAGTCCTTGTTAAAGCAAGCGGATGTCGCTCTGCTCAGAAGACGCAGTAGATGGAAGTCTTCTTGAAGGCACCAGAATTGAAAGCGCAGCTGAGAACCTCCTGGAAAAGATGCCATCATTTTCTTGAGGCGTTTTGCCTGCAACAGAAAGTACCTGTTGTCAGATCTCCATACGATTTGATTCTGGAAGATGGTCTTGTGGTTGTCGCTACTACCAAAAAGCGAATCTGCGCTTACCTTCAAGGCGTGCCAGGAAAAGATTCAACACTCGGCATGCTAAAAGGTGGACGCGGGGAAAATTGCGCTGCTTCGATTCTCGGAACAGTCCGAAGAATGAGGGGAGATGCCAAGCTCAGGCTTGAGCGTCTTCATTGGTTTTGGGGCAGATGGCTGTTCAACGTTGTGTGCACGATGCAGGCGCACACGGTCTGTTTGAAGCAGATCTGCGAGCGGACCGTTTCTCGCGGGAGGCCTTTTTTGTGACGGAAAATGCTCGCAGAGAGCAGCCAGACACCTATTTGGTTGTTTCTGATAACCAAAGAATCCCATACTGTATTCTACTTTTCTGCGCAAGCTGTTGGTTGAATCCCTGGTTTTCACCCATCTTTCACCCATCTCCAACTATTTGTGTTTTCGCTTGAAACACGATGCATCAGTTTATATATCGTATGATGTGATTGCTCTATAGTTTAGTTTGGCCGGCTACGTGCGCAGATAACCATGGATTGATCACTTGAAGGTTGATTCCAGAAATTTCATAAGCCTGCAGCCTGCGTCTCCGTCCCTTTTTTCTTTGTGGGTCCAACATGTTCATTTGTTGTGTCATGCAGCCAGCAATCCAGGGGAGTTTTATTTTTGAAAACGCAGACCCTGGAGAAGACCATCACTGCCATCAGCACCTCGGGCGGCCACCTCACCGAGCAAAGAAGAATCATGCACTCCAACCAAAGCAAGTAGTTGTAGGCAGAGTTAAGACCCACCAGACAAACCCTCTGGGCCAAAGAAATCCTTATAATTCTTGAAGTTGTGGATCTATCTATCTATCTATCTATCTATCTTTCTATCTATCTATCTATCTATCTATCTTTCTACCTATCTATCTATCTAATCTCATCTCATCTAATCCAATCCAATCCAATCCAATCCAATCCAACTATCTATCTACCTATCTATCGATCTATCTATCTATCTACCTATTTATCTATCTATATATTTATCTATCTATCTATCTATCCATCCATCTATCTTTCTATCTATCTATCTATCTATCTATCTATCTATTTACCTATCTTTCTATCTATCTAATCTATCTATCTTTCTATCTGTCTATCTGTCTATCTATATTTCTTTTTATCTAATCTATCTAGTCTATCTCATCTATCTATCCTATCTATCCTATCTATCCTATCTATCTATTTATCGATCTTTCTATATATCTATCTGTCTATCTGTCTATCTATCTATCTATCTAACAAATCTATCTATCTATCTTTCTATCTTTCCATCTATCTATCTATCTATCTACCTATCTCTCTATCAAATCTATCTACTAATGTATCGATCTATCTCATCTATCTATCTACCTACCTATCTATCTAATCTATCTATGTGATACATCTTTCCATCTAAACTATCTAATCTATCTATCTATCTATCTATCCACCTATCTATCTACCTACGTACCTATCTATCTATCTATCTACCTATCTATCGATCTATCTATCTATCTACCTATCTATCTATCTATGTATCTATCTATCTATCTATTTATCTATCTATCTATTTATCTATCTATTTATCTATTTATCTTAGCTTATCTTATCTTGTCTTATCTAAATCTAATCTAACCTAATCAAATCTAATCTAATCTAATCTAATCTATCTATCTACCTATCTATCTATCTATCGATCTATCTATCTATTTATCGATCTTTCTATCTATCTATCTATCTATCTATCCATCCTATCTATCTATCTATCTATCTATCTATCTATACATTTAGTTTTATATGTGTATATATATATATATATATACACATATGTATATATAGACATGTCTGCATTTAATGGCGGTTTAACATGGTTAAACCATGGTAGACCCCAACGGTTTAAACCCACAGTGGCACGACATTTTTGCTGGTGAAGTCTCAATTGTTATTGGTCAAGTCCGCGTTTTTGCTTGATTTTGTTGGTCAAATCACATGTTCGCCGGTTGATAGAATAACAATTTTGGTCGGTAGACTCTTCGTGTTTGCCGTGAAAATCTCATTTGTGATGGTTCAATCGCCATAAATCAATTCTACATCCCATGAAATCACCGTGTGCTAAATTTCTAGCAACTCCAATGAAATACCATGAAATCCCATTGAATCTCTATTAAAAAATCCATTGAATCCATTACACAAATCCCATTCAATCCTTTTTCCCCAGTGTTTCCGACCATTTTCTCCGCCTAAAAAAGGTGGGAGGCACCACAGCCTCGGTCTCACCTACTGCAGATCTGGCCTCGGGCATTGTCAGCACGCAGGCGGGCTGGTGGAGGACTAGGGATATGTTGATACAGGATGGTGCCCCCAAACGTGATGTGAATGCTGGTTTATAAACCTCATGAATACTACAGGCTGGGGCCCCAAGATAGCGTTCAGTTGCCTTGTAAGTGGTTGAATTCTATGGTTTATGGTAGATATAACAATAGTTCATGGGGGTTATAATGGTGTATAAACCAACTTATAACTGGGGGGGCCCATCCTGTAGTTCGTGAAATATATACCATAAGATGATTTAAGATGATTTATTCAATGATGTAAGGGGAAATAAATTTACAGGAATCCCATTTTTTCACAGGAAAAACATGGTGTATTGTAGATTTTCCCACAAACGAATCCATTGATTTATGGAAAACAATTCATGGTAATGATGGGATTTAATATGATTTAGTATGTTTTGACATAATTTAATATGTTTCAAAAATAAATTTGATATAATCTAGTCTTATTTGATATGATGTTGAATTAATTTAATTAATGTGATTCAATATCAATTCTACCAACGATTATATATATTATATAAATATATATACAACAACCATATGTTAAAGGCTAGAGGTTCTTAAATACGTTTTGTTTTCCGACTTACAGTATATATATATATACAAACTATTTTTTTTTACCAAAATCTATGGACATCAGATATCAGTGGAAAATACTAGAAATCAATGGAACCATTATCCATGCAAAGGAACTGGACAGATACCGTGCTGGAACGTTTGCTTGGTGTTTTCATGTTGTTTTCCCCCAATACTTTATCCTACCTGCAGTTTTGGCCCTTTACCAGTTAAGTACTGAACTAACCCCGTTTATAGAATGTATAATCCCATTTATAACCAGTTATAACTAATAAATGACCACAACTGAGGGAGGATACCAATCCAACGCAATTTACTTCCAAGGTTTTTTTTTGGCGCCTAGGAATGACAATGAGCCAAGCCCAAATTATGATCCGGTACCCTCTGGTCATGGAACGCGGCAATGGAAAATGCGTTGTTTTTTTTTTTAATTGTGGAGGTTCATAGCATGTACTCCATTCCAAAAATGGATGTGTCCGCCTTATTTTTTTGAAATTAGCGCCATCTACATTTTTACCCCGGTGTTTCATAGTTTGGCAGCCAATCATCTGTAAATCATCACGGGGGGTTCATTGAAAAAAATCCATGAAATATCGGCCGAAGAAACACATGGCGAATCCTGGGCTTCTGCAGATGACGTGTGGCCGACGCAGCTTAAAACCATTGGGATCATGGGGATATAGTGGATCTTTCCATGGCAAACTGTTGGTCGTTCCTAGGATGGTAATAGTTGGTTTATACTATCACTATGGGACTATATAAATATATTGTAAATATAGTTAGATGGTTTTAGCATGGTTTAGCCATGATAAATGTTAGTAATCCCCAAAGTACCTGGAAATGTGAGGTATATTTACAGTAAATATCATTGAACGAACACTCTGGTTGCACAGTTTTCGTCTTTTTTGGGGGGTTGCTCTAAATGATAGCGACCCCATTTGATCTCACTGTAGACTATGGTTTAGTAGGGAAATCTGGTTTTGAACATATTATATACAGTTTTCACATAATATATTGAGCATGGCTCCGGACCTTTGAAGACTGATGATCCTGTTTCACGTCAGATTGAAACACAAGGCTGTGTCTGAAACTGTGAGAATAAGGATTTAACTGATTTAACTATGTTGAACGGAGAACGTGTTCAGGCAAACACCCATGCTTTCACGAGTGGCTAACATATAGGCGTGTGGTGACGTGAACGCCGACTACACCGGAAATTATGACCTCTACTGCAGCCTGACTGCGTGTGTAAGGGCAACAACACAAGTTTGGACCATCCAGTGATCTAAAAGGGGAACACTTTGACTATATACCCTATCCAGCCGTACATTCTTTTGAAGTACTTAGGGTATGGTTTTCCAGGGGTTAAGTTTCTTCTCAGACAGTGGCCATGGATCCATAGGGATACAGTAGGCCATCTCAATGTCTCCAGCTTGGTGTGGTTCATCCATCAAAAACATTGTTGCTAGGCAAAAGAATTATGTGTGCTGCACTCTGTCCTAATCAAGCACGTTTCATGAGGAAAACATCTCTGAGTTGATGTCAAAGGATAATGTGTGTGCCATTTCCAGATAAGATTTTCTGCGAGCAGTTGGTTTGTTGCTTCATTCTGCTGGAAAGATTCCATAAAACAGTCACATAAAGCAAGTTTCATGGGATTTTCGTTGATCTTTGTCGCTGCAGAACATTTTATCTCACCGATAGTTTCAAGCGGCCTGACGTCGGAAAGGGATCATTTTTCAGAGTCCTGTCCCAGGAAATCCCAAGTCATTGAAGGACTAAAATCATCCAACATGATGTTTTCTATGCTTTTCCATGATATCCATCGAACAAATGATGACCTGACCAGACAAAAAAAACACAGCTCAGAATCTGAAAAATCTTGGAGTCTAAGCGTGGTGAAGATAGCTGCTCCATAGTTTCGCCCTTGAGATCTTGTCGTTTCCTTAAGGTAATCTTGGTGTTCTCACCTACGACGTGACGTCTGGCACCCAGAACCCTGAAAGACGATTCCCCCAAAAATGAACAGAACAGATCTGCAAATTTGATGTTATAGTATAGTAGTTTGTTGACCAACAACAATAAAAATTGGTGTGGGATAATAAAACCAGCACTATCTATGATTTGGGTCAGCTTTGATTGCTTCAATGGCAATGTTGGTCAATGGTCCACGGATGTCGGGCCGGGCGGCCGAAAATTGGGGTGTTCCCCTTTGAACCACATGGGTGTGCCCAAAAATTGCTATACCGACATGGGAAAATGTTGATCGGCCCGAGGATTTGGGGTTTTTATTTTTTTTCAAAAAAAACACATCAGACAGATCAGACAGAACCCATGCCCGCAAAAAGATGCTGAAAAGATCACAAGAACCCGTAATGTTTAAAAAAAACACATATCTTGATGGTTCATACCAGACATTGGGGGATCGTTTACTATTGCTTTACTCGCCCTACCAATATGATGGGATCGGATTTCACTTTTCTGCGTCTCTGAGGACTGGATGAAGGGAACATCTAGAGCGAATCCCTGATGTTTGGGGGTAAAAGCCGTGTCCAATTGTCCATTACAAAAATCCATTATTTATTGGTTTAACATGGTTTGACTCTTCATATTGATTCTGATATCCAAGCTTATCCCATCAAATCTCTTTAAATTCCGATGCCCTATGGATCCAAACACTGTCTGAGAAGGTACTTAATCCTCCAAATCATACCCCAAACACTTCCTAAGAAGGTACTTGGATCCATAGGGATGTATAGCCAACTTTGTTGTCTAAAGCCACCATTTTCCGAGGTTCAACCGGGTTTTTCACCCTGAACCTCCACCATTGGTCAAGGGGGGATTTCTCCAGGACCTGCAGTCCCGGCTGCGGCACCGGCACCAGTGGCTGGGCTTTTTGCATGGGAAAAAATGGTGAAGATGGCTGGAAAACCCATAGGAAAATGGTGGTAAGAAATGGTGGTTTAATGGGGTTTAATGGTGGTTTAACCAACAAAATGGTGATTTTAATGGGATGTATATGAGGCCTGGTAATTTAAGTGACAGTTCGCGACATAGAAAATGGCCCTGTGAAAATAGGTGATTTACCCATTGAGAATGGTGATTTTCCATAGTTATGTAAACGTTTACCAGAGGGTATCTAGGGTTGATTAGGGGGAAAAAAATGAATCAAGGACTTCATAACCACAAGGTGGTGCAGAAATGTTCGTTAAGTTGGTGCAAATAAGTCCAATTTTACTAGGGTTGATGAATGAGGGTTATATCTATAGTTCATGGGGATTGTAAACCAACTTATAACTAGGGGGCACTACCTTGTATGGGTTTCTCAGAAAATATTGGTCAACCATCATTCCCTATGGATCCAGTTGTACCTTCTCAGGAAGTACATCTGGGGTATGATGACTATGAGGCGTCTTGTACCTTCTCAGACAGTAGCCATGGATCCATAGGGAGTATCATTGGTTACTTATTGATACTAAGTTACCTGTAAAACACGACAATAATCATGGGATAAGGACTGTAAACCACTGTTGAAGAAAGTGCTTTATGCGCATGTGTGTTTATCTATGTTTAGACATGTCCAACCAGCAATGTCTTGGAGGGGGGGTTTTGTGAACCTGTCCTGCAATCGCTTATCCAATCGTTGTTTTAATATCCAGATTTTTCCAAATCCAACAAAACACCTTGAATTTCAATGGAATGACTGGGCCGATCATCCCAACTTATTTTTTCTGTTGAACCTCTTAAGTCTATGGCTGTTCAGTTCAGGCAAGCTTTTGTTTGGACAGTCTGTCGATGGCTTCTTGGAGGATCATGCTAGGAATGAAGGACTTCATAACTACAAGGTGGTGCCCCAGTGAGCTGTTCACGCTACATAAGTTGGTTCACAAGTCCAATTTCACTATGGTTTTTGTTGGTGATATAACGAACTAGTTTTCATGGGATAACTTACCCATTTATAACTGGGCGGGGCACCACCTTGCAGGGATACCACGTTCCATCACATTCCCGCGTTCCGTGGGATGATCTACCAAAGCACAAAGTAGCCATCAAAAACTCGGTGTGCCATTTTGGGCAGTTCTTTAAACATTCCCAGATGCGAACCATGGTGCTGGAATATTTACCAACATTTACCCCAAAAATGGCCCAGTCATGTAGGTAAATAGTCCATACATGGAGCATCTGGGATTGATTGCATCTACTTAATCGACTTTTGAGTGGTTGGATGTGCCTCCCAGTTAGAGTTATCCTGCAACTCCTACATATGACCACGTATACCATATTAATATTCACATGTGGATTTTAACTTGTACCCATGCTCTTTAATCACTTATTGTGGCAGATCCAATTTATAATTGTCCTCCACAGGGCTTTGCCCAATTCATTCGCTAAGTTGGTTTATAAGTCCAACCTTGGGTTTATGGCGACTATATCGAACAAGTTAATTCGGATTATAAACCAACTTATACTGCTTGGTGGTTTGGAACATTTTTTTCCCCCATATATTGGGAATAATAATCGCAACTGACTTTCATTTTTTTCAGAGGGGTAGGTCAACCACCAACCAGTATAATTAGCGTTGATCCTTGCTTTTCTGGCTAAGCCATTTCTCGTACGTCACTGGGGTCATATTGTTTCCCATGAAATCATTTTGGATGTTTCCTGTCATTTTTCCATTAAACCAATCCATCAAGGTGGTACCCGCATCATTATGTTTGTTGGTTTATAATCCCCATTATGTCTTGTGTATTTGCTTAACTATGGTTTATGGTAGATATAACTATAGTATTCATGGGGGTTATTTCATGGTTTATAAACCAACAAACATCACTGGGGGGGGGCCATCCTGTATAGATATAACCTCCATTCATCAAGCCTAGTAAAATTGGAGACCATCCGAGGCATCACTTTGACAGTGGCTGGCAGCACCGCCTCCTGGAGTTCCTTGTCCGACAATTTTTGTCAGCGCTCCTGCAACGGAGAAGAGTGACCAGTTGACCCGTGTTGATATATATATATATATATATGTATATATATATATGCATGGTGCATATATATATATATATTAATATTATATACATATGTAAACCCACTCGACAGCTGACTTCACACATTATAATGAAATAACTATATATATACATACATCCATATACTTGTACATGGTGTTTAACTTGTAAACATGGGGATATGATTTGTAAATCATGGCTGGTTGATGGTTGATTGGCTACTGAAAGGGTGTCACTACCTAACTTTACTGGTGACTATGAACCACTATGTGAAACTTCTTCTCAACCAACCAGTAGACAGAGATGACTTGCAGGGGTTCGAACAATCCTGACCAATACCAGCAACCAACTTTAAGCAAACTGTTCGCTTTCAGGGTATCTAAGCAAAAAAAATGTTAAGCATAATTTTGGAATCGATCTTTGTACGAGATGGTTTCTGGTGTTGGGTTTTTCCGTTTTACCTGACTAGAATGTTTTAGCTTTATACTGTCATCGTATATAACAGTCCTCATTAAGAAAAGCCTTCAGAGCTGGAGTCCCGGAGCAAGACTTCGTGGATGACTTCGTTGGACTCTGCTGGAGACGAGTTGGTCTCATACTTCCCCGAATCCCACGGATCGCTGAAACATGCGTGGATCTTTTCCAGGCATTGCACATGAAGCAGAACATGCCTGACAGCTTTGCCCTTCCCAGCCTCAGTGCCATCTACATGAAAACCGGAGATGTCGCTTACGTCCCAGCTGGGTACATGGTCTTCGAGAAGGCCATCACGGAAACCAATCTAAGCATCAGGCCCAGCAACCATCCTGAGTGACCCCCAGGGCACCTCAGGCCCTGTGTGGGTGCCAAGGGCAAACGCATGGCGAAGACCAAGAAGTGCACGTTGCTGGGCGACGGATTGTTCTTTAAACCATGACGTCCCAGGCCCTTCTTCATTCTGAGCCTGGGCAGGTTCTTGGAAAGTGTTCAGATGTCACGGCTCATCTTCCTCAGATCCATCGTCAACGATGACCTCCGGACAGAGTGAGACCACGTCTCGACACCCAGCGGTAGCGGTTGAAACTCCAGTGGGGAAGGCCATCCCAGTACAAGGTGGTGCCCCAGTTCGTTAGCTAAGTTGGTGCCAGTAACTCCAAAAACTATGGTTTATGGTAGATATATCTATATTTACTATGGAAAATCATCATTTTTAAGAGGTAAATCAACTATTTCTATGGTTTACAGTAGATATATCTATACTTACTATGGTTTATAAACCAACTTATAACTTAATAACTGGGGGGCACCACCTTTGTACATATTTTTCTATCACCCAAAAAAGAAAGAGTGTTTCCAGCCTGGTGTAGATGGTATAGATGCCCATTTGTTCAAGGTTTCCAGATTTGTTCTATCTTGATTTTGGTGGTTCTATGTACGCATATATATATATATGTATATATGCATATAATTTGTATACTTACATGCAGATGTATCTGTAGTGTGTATATATATATATATATATTATGGTGTCCACAAGGTTATCTCGTTCACATCCTAGGTTAGCATTGTTGTCAAATTCGATAAACTCGCTAACAGCCCATCCAAGTGTTGCTACGAAATTGGGAAGATGCCCCAATGAATCTTGCAAACACTTCCTGCGTCCACACATATTGGAACGGAATTCTACCAAACAATGACAGAGTTCTATGCACACTACATGTATACATATATTATACATACTGGGTTCACTCATATTCAGTGAAGAAGTACATATTTCTTTTGCATACAGCCACGTACATCTACCATGTATGTATATAGTGTATGTCCATTGCATGTGCTTGGTTCCTTTGCATGATGTTCTATATAAAAATGGCTTTGGCATGGCCCAGAATCAGGCTACCAGGGGGCCCAACGGAAGTGATGTTTTGTTGTGTTTTAGTTCGTTGAAACAACAAAGATCCATATGGAAAGATCCAAACCATTTCGAACCATACCCTCTGGTAAACTAACATAGCTATTGAAAATAGCCATTTATAGATGATTTTCCCATTAAAAATTGTGGTTTTCCATATTTATGTTAGTTTACCAGAGGGTAGATTTGGATGAATTGTTGAGAACCCCACTTGGCCGACCCATAAGTATGATGATTTTAGTAGGGTTACATTTATTCCCAAATTGGGTGATCATCATTGAATCACCCTTAAATCACCATTAAATCACCCTTAAATCACCCTTAAATCACCATTAAATCACCATCAAATCAGCATTAAACTATGTTTTTTTCCCAGATATGTATAGGGAACTCCATGCCATCAATTGATCAATAATCGTCCTTACAAAAATTGCCATGAATGGAGGTACTTATACCCCATGTTCATCCATTTTCACACATGAATATATATCATATCAAGTTGGTGAGATATCCCATGAATATCCCACGTCTATACCCTTTAAATGTCTCAATATATATATATATATATATACGTATATATATATATGTATATATATATATATGTATGTACTGTATATGGATATGGATATGTATATTATATGTACATAT
>Ga0126342_10009245_pt1 | contig 17666 bp, 25 predicted proteins | sample Cyp1metagenome_FD_92528 | JGI IMG/M metagenome (GOLD analysis project Ga0126342, IMG submission 92528) | Coral microbial communities from Lord Howe Island, Old Settlement Bay, Australia - Cyphastrea 1 metagenome | ecosystem: Host-associated > Invertebrates > Cnidaria > Coral ... | reverse complement strand
TTATCTATCTATCTGTCTATCTGTCTATCTGTCTATCTGTCTATCTGTCTATCTGTCTATCTGTCTATCTGTCTATCTATCTATCTATCTATCTATCTATCTATCTATCTATTATATACATAATATTATATATATATATTATATCTATATACTATATATTATAAATATATACTATATATATTATATATAAAACAATATTGTACATAATTATATATATATTATATATATTATGTATATATATATATATCAATATGTATATAATATACTAAATCAGCGAACGATATGACTCTTTCGCAATGCCGTGCATTGGCAGCCCCAGGAGCGCCCCATGGTGCCCGAGAGTCTCACGGAAAGCTTTGTCCGGAGCCCGGGGGTGGCCCAAAAAAAGCGACAAGTTGGGGGCCACAGAACTCCAATGTCACTATGGTTTATGAGTGGTTTATGGTACTTGTAACTATACTACTATACTTACATTTTTCTCACTAATTATAGTTACATTTTCTAACTATAGTTATTACACTTAATGGATCTTAATGGGGTTTATAACCAAGTTATAGCATGTTATAACTGTGGGTGCCACATGACTGGTTTATGGTACTTGTAACTATTACGTAACTATACTTAATGGGCTTTGTAAAGCAAGATAAACCAAGTTATACTATACGTAATTATACTTAATGGGCTTTGTAAAGCAAGTTGTAAGCCACTAATTCTATGATTTATGATACGCCCTTGTAGAATGATGAGTAATGAATGGGATTATTAATTCATGGGATTATAAACCAACTTATAGTTGGGGGGGCCGCACAGGCCGCAGGGATCTTGGGAGATGATTTGTGGTTCGCAAAGAGGGCAGATGAATATTACACCAATGTTTACTCTGAATACGGTGTCAGTGGCCATTTCAAGAACCGATTTATTGGAGGTAGTTTTTTTTTAATTATTTCAGGTCTATGTAAGGGCTAGATTTCACGGAAAATAGCCACATTTTTTTATGGTTTGATATGGTACAGTACCTCTAGTTTAGGTACCTGAAATGGACATTGAAGGATATTGAAGGTGTATATAATATGTACAAGTATATATTATATACGTATACATATATATATATGTATACATACACCATATTACACATATATGTACACATATATGTATATACTATGAATTACCATGCTATTTCATATCATACACATAGGATTTTAACATTAATAGTGTTGGGCCCAAGAAAGGCCGTAGAGGTTGCATCACTCCATGAGGTTGGAAAGCTGTGTCAGCCCAAATTTCACCGTGCACGTCCGTGGAAGCTTTGGTGGTTGGGGCTCTCAGCTGAATTCGAAGAACGCAGAACGACGGGGCAAGAAACTTCTCGGAGCGAAGCCATTAATTGGGATATACGTTAGAGAAAATATTTACCATTATATCTAGATATAACACCTATCATAGATCTAGATATTCTACTATCTATATATCTTGCCCTAATTGGGATATAACACCTACGATCAGATCTACCATTAGGTATACCCTCTGGTTATTTGTTACATAGCCATGGAAAATGGCCCATTTGTAGATGGTTTACCTGGGTTTACTTATTAAAACTGATGATTTTCCATGGCTATGTTAAATAACCAGATGGTATCATTAGGATATTTAGATGTCAAATCATAGTGTGTAAAAAACCCTATATAGTATGTGTATGTGTTACTTCTATAGGGATGAATTGGGATATAACACCTACTATGTAACCTGTAAGTATAATACAGAAGTATGCGGGATATCATACTTATAGTATAATTGGGAATTGTGCAGCACAACTATAAGTATTGGCTGTTAGAATTACTTACCATCTGGTTATTTAACATAGCCATGGAAAATCATCAGTTTTGATAGGTAAACCATCTATAAATGGGCCATTTTCCATGGCTATGTAACAAATAACCAGAGGGTAGCAAGCGCCAGCTGTGATTGTATAGCAGCTTTCCAGGCAATCGCAAGCGCTAAGCCGCCCTTAGCCTTGAGAGAAATTTGCTGAGAGTTTCCCAAGGGCTGAGCTCCCAAGTGCTTGGCAAGGTCTTGCCAAGAATCTAAGGGGTCAAACCAATCATGATGATACGAGTGGGCCAGTTGAACCAACCCGCAGTAGCTTTTAAAACTGAACTGATGTCAAGAGCGCTTGGATCTTACCTTGGATTCCTGTTTTTGTGGCTTGAAACATGTTGAAACCAACAGCCATTTTGCTTATGAGACCCTTCATGACCCGAAATGGTTTTGGAAAATCTGCAGGAAGCCCGTGCTGCCAGGTCCGAAAAGCGCCACAAGGTCAGCTTGATCCCTCAGCGTCAAAAGTTGGATTTGGGAATAGGAATCATCATTTTCATAAGGTTTTTATAATTAGACCCGGTAGTAATGGAATGCCATTCATGATGGTGGGATGACCATAAACCCTTGATCTTTTCACCATGGCGCATGTATTGTACCATATGTCTTAAAAAGCATGGCTTTTATTCAGCATCAACAGATGGGGATGCAATCGGGATATAAATAGATATACTGGGGCGAGAACTATCAATATATCTGGATTATGTTGCGACCCCAGATCACGATGTCGATGAACTTCTCTGCGTGGTGAATGTTTTTGCAAGTCCTCCAGCAATGTTGGGAATGAACATCTAGGAGCATCAACTAGAGCTATTCTGATGTTCACGAGGCTAATGTGGTTAAAATATGTTAAAACAAGAATGAACCATAGATAGGTGCTATAAACCATTCCCAAATGGGTGGTTCATTATTGCTTTAACCACATTATTAAATTTTTAGATGACCTTCTCGTAGCTCAAACGTGGCTGGCTGGAAAATCCACTGATTTTACCCACCGAGCCAAAAAAGCCAACCGAATAGACCATCCGAGCGCAACGGAGACATAATTCGCCAGAGTTGCCCTGCAAAAAGCATATATTATATATATACCCTCTGGTAAATTAACATAGACCCTGAAAATATAGCCATTGTTTAGTTGAAACTAATCTTCCAACCCCGATGACTGCCAGGGTTTATGTTAGTTTACCAGAGGGTGTATATGTATATATATATAGAGAGAGAGAGAGACCTAATAGATGATTATATATGTGGAGAATCCGCCATGTATCTCCATTTAAAAAAACAAAACAAAAAACAGACTATTAGATCATTGTGCAACATGAATTGTAAATATCCATGGAAATATCCATGTCTGTTCACCCTAGGGGTAACGTGTGGCTGGACAATCAGACCATGGGGTCGTCCGACTGGAAGTGCGCTCTTTCAGTTGCAAGCGGATCACCATAGTTCTAGGGCCCATATTCCAACTTTAAAATGGGTGTTCTTTCACCTTGGTTATACCTTCCACTGCGCCCGACAGTATCTAAACGGTTCGCAAGCAACTGTGGATGGCATTAGGTTCTATTGGGGTAAGGTTATGCATGATATGAAACTATATATATATATATACATGATGTAAACGAATCTATTGTGTCATATTGTGTCTATATACATATGTTATAAAGGTATATGAAAATATGTACGTATATTAATATACATATGTGCCTAAGTGTGTATTTAAATGTGTACGAGTATATATATATACACACTTGTGTATCTTGTGTTCAATATGTTGTACTTTATTTTACACATTTAATATGTTGTGCATCTCTATTCACAATATGTGCATTTATTTTTATGTTATACATAGTTATTTGATTGTATACAAATATATTATGTTTTGTTATGCATAGTTTGATTCTCATATTATATCAATGTTTATCCTCATGTATAGTTTCCTACATATCCCACACAATATTTTCAGTGTTTGAATTCAAACTTAAATCCCAATCCCCATAAATCGAGCTAGAAAAAGTACCGGTAAAATCCCTGCAGGAAGGGGCCCCATAGTTAGCTAAGCTGGTTTATAACTATAACATACTATAATGACAAGATGGTGTATAATAACATATGATACTTACACTTAGATGAGGTTATAACACCATATTATACACCATATTGTTTATTATAATCCATATTGTTTATTATAATCCTTATTGTTTATTATAACACCATATTATACACCATATGATACAACTATTTATGGCGGATTAGATGAGGTTATAACCCAACTTCTTCGTTTTTCATCCGCCAGGACGAGCGTTTATTGGACGCCGCCGACCACGGCGACGCGGAGGCCATCCGTCAGCTGCTGACCCAACCGGCCGACGGCGGACCCCCGGCAGCGGCGAATGCGCAGCAGCGGCACAGCAAGGGACGCACTGCGTGGCTGGATGGATTTGGGTCTGAGAAGAGGGGATACAATCTGGTAAACTAACATAGCTATTGAACATGGTCATTTATAGTGGATTTTCCCATTAAAAATTGTGATTTTCCATATTTTTTTGTATGTTTACCAGAGGGTACCCACAAATAGCCGTTTTAGTAGGTAGAATGACGATAATCCACTGGAATTGTAGATACCCTATTTTCAGACAAACCCATTTGATGAGTTGTTGTCTCACTTGAGCTATCCCCAATGTTGGTGCCCCAGTAAAATGGGCAGCTACCCGACAAGAAACTTGGGATTTCTCCAAGAGAAGAATCGTAGTTGATGGTTGATTTCTAGGTAGCTAAGTCTGGTTTAGAACTTATATAACATAATATAACTATGGTCTATGTGGATGAAATAACTACAGCTAGATGGGGTACCAAATGCCAACAAACATAGCACTACGGACACCAAATTGCACAGACTTTCGGTAGACTCTTCGTGTTTTTTGTTGGGGTTGGACTTGCCGACCAATTTCCCTGCTCCCCTAGATTAAATACCCCCAAGAATCTTTTAACCCAATTAGGTATTATGAGGAAATAGTTAAAATAGTCAATCCTCATTTATATCCCGATTGTGATGGAAAATAGCAATTTTTATAATTATTTGAACAGACCATTCAAATTAACCAGTTTTCATTTTAATAATACATCGTAAATATGCATCAGGTCAATAGTTGAAATCGTTTTGCCACTATGTTTATTGGTTAAATCACATTCTCCATTATTTTCTGGTTGGTGGTTTGGAACATGTTTTATGTTTCCATACATTGGGAATGTCATCATCCCAACTGACTTTCACTCCATCATTTTTCAGAGGGGTGGCGAAAAACCACCAACCAGTTATGATTGGTACTTCATATTTGATCCTCTTAAACGTCTTAAGTTGTTGTTGAGGATCAAACTGATCAAACCAGCAAGGTTGCACCTTGCTGTGGCCTCCGAACATCTCGAAGTGGTGGAACTCTTACTCCAGCGCGGAGCCAATGTGAACCGCTGAAAGTTCAGAAAGTGCGTGGGTGACTTTTTGACGGGGTGAAGGGTGAACAGTTCATGGAATTTGCTGGCGAGAGATGTTGCTTTGTATATGTCTGGGAGATTGCAAGAATATGGGCCTGTAATGGGATATAATTGGATGTCTTTATTTTTATATATATATACACATGATGGGATATAATATGGGAGGGTCATGCGATTCAATGGAAAACTGTTCGATTTAATATGATTTAGTGATATTTAGCGATATATAGAACCAAACATATTTTGGAAAATCTGGATACATGAAATATAATAATAATAATAATAATATATATATATGGGTAATTCAACATGGCAATTAAAGATTCTTCAATTTGTCGAGATTTTGCATTGCCATTGTGACGATTTCGCAGTGCCCTGAGAAAGGTGATCGTTGTTGTGATCAGACAAATGAGAGACACCAGTTTTTTCAAGCAACCAGGGTGGTATCAAACAACTATGATTTAAGATACAATTTTATCTTTATCCCAAATGCTCCATGTATTGAATATTTGCCAACATTTACCCTCAAAATCATCCAAATGTAGGTAAATATGGATGTGATTGGAAATACTATGATTGGAAATTGAAAATACGATTCTCTATGATTGTTTCTGTTCCAAGGTTTGGACAAAATAGTGTTTTGTCTCCAGAAATTGCGGTCGGGCCAACTGTCACAAATAGGAAGCTGGTTTCTATTGTCATTGGACGGTTGAACTTCAAGGAATAAATATATCTTTTCTTTTGGCCCTTGAGAAGATCTCATGCCGAGAATAAATAAATTAGTGTATATATATATATATGTTAACTATATTGACTCATTGGCTTGGTCTTGGAACTACTTTTCATATCAGCAGCTTTTATGAGGACACCTGGGTTGGAAGTCCTTCACCGATCAAGGTCGTAGAGGCTTAAAGCCATGGTGGCCAGTCAACTAACCCAGCTCCTAGCTCACTTTGAGATTTCATGGGCTGAATCCAATTTCAAAATCCCCAAAAAACCGGGGGGGGTGGGGTACAGCCGGGTACATCTGAGGTTTGGTAGAGTTTTGCAGCGTTAAGATCTGACTTTGTCTCAAATGGGGATAGCTATGGGCGAAGACGGGAAAAGAAATGATGATCAAAGGCCAAAGTCAATTTCAAATCATATATTAACAATTCATGGTGTTCCATTTTTTTGAGACAGCCCCATATTAGTCGATCATAGATATGGATGGTGCAATGAAAGTGGACGGATTCAATAGGCGAAAACGGACACGAATCATAAATGCCCCAAGCAAATGCTGACAATTCACACTTCCCCAATTGACTAAATATGGTCGTGAACCATTGTACCATGTCTATCGATTTGTTTGATTGTATTCAAAAATCCATTATAATTAATCAAAAATTGAATTGAAATCCCCTTAATCAGTTCAAATCCCCATTCAATACCCAATCCAATCATTAAACTCCTATCAAATCTTTAAATGCATAAACAACTCCCCATGAAATCTCAGAAATCAAGTCAAATCCTAATCCATGAAACCACCATCTAAAATCACCAGGAAGTCATCAACTCAATCATCCTTAAATCCATCGAAATCAGTACCCTCTGGTAAACTAAGAGTTTGCGAACTTGAAAATGGCCGACGGCCCAGTCGAAATCGTAGATTTTCCCGTGAAAATAGCATGGTGGGTCTTTCCATAGTTTTTTCGGACTGTAGAAACCAGAGGGTAAAAAATCCATTTTCCTATGGTTTTCCTTTGGTTTTCCTATGGTTTTCCCATGGTTTTCCCATGGTTTTCCTGTGGTTTTCCTATGGTTTTCCTATGGTTTTCCCATGGTTTTCCACACGTCCCTCATCTTCAGCATCGTCCGGTGCTTTGGTGTCGAGGTCAACGCTCGTTCGCGTTTGGGGAAACTGACGCCGCTGCACGTGGCGGCAGCTCAGGGCTCGGTGGACTTGGTGGAGCATCTGCTGGCGGCACATGCGGATGTGCTGTGTCAGACCGAGGACGGAGAAATGGGACATGGGATATTCCCGTGGGATATCAAAGGGTATGCTGATTATATATATATATACATATATATACAATACACAGTATACCATATATACTACAATACACAGTATAAACATGTATATGTATAAGTATATTTCAATGTATATGTATATGTATATGTATAATGAAATATATTTATACATATACACAGTATACTATGTATATATATATATATATAGTCAGATATAGTGAGATTGAACAGAATATTATGAGACATAGTGGGATACTATTTATGGGATATATTTGGATACATTCAACCTTTGTCTATACTATACATCAGATATAACCAACTGATGGTGAACACCTTGGATCCTTTAAGTCAGTATGCAAAGCAGGTACCAGTAATGCTTGGTCAAATGGAATAAATGTGAGTTACCGCTATAATTAACGTGGTTGGGGGGTGATTTGAAGAATGGGGTTAGCTTTGGGTATAGTCAAATTTAAGTTGTGGCCCATTTTGGATAACAAAAGGGTCATGCTTGGGATGCCCAGGTAGCAACGATCAATCCAGAATCCAGACTTTAATTGGAACGTCTAGCTATACCATCAATCCATGCTTCAACTGGATCATTGAGAAAATACGCAAAACATCATGATTTTTATGCATTTCTCCATCCTTCGGCATTTTTAACCGCCGTTTTATCATGAATATTTCAACCTTTCATAATTTGGATTTCTTCGAATCATTTCGGTGATTTAGAGATCTCCTTAACATTCCTTAACCCCCATTCTGATTTTCCAGACTTCCCATCAATAATCAGAGATATCCTTAACCCCCATTCAGAGATATCCTTAACCCCCAGATCAATAATCAACAAATGGACATTTTGGATTTCAACATTAAAATTTCATGAAATTTTGCATCTCTCCGGGGCATCCATCCACTTTCTTCATCCATTTGGAACCGCAGGATCGTCAAATCGCTCTGCACTATGCTGCTGCCAATGGCCACGGCGAGGTCGTCAAGTGTTTGGTGCACCAGGACGGCAACCAGCTGATGTCTCTCGTCGTCAAAATGCGGACGAAAAAGAATAGGAAGAGGCTGAGTTGACCAAAAAACCGGGATTTAATGGGATTTAATGGGATTATAGCTGATTTATGATAGCTACTAGTAAGAGTTATTTAAACTTTGGTTTACTATGGTGTATGGGGAATATAACTATACAGTAATGGGGTACGTAGACCAACTTATAACTGGGGGGCCCTCCCCTTATAGGTGTAGGTTATCTCTAAGAGTACAAGTGTGTGTACGTTGGTACCATGGTTTTCGGTAAAACATCAATTTCTATTTGGTGGGTCAACCATTTGTTAAAGGGCAAAGTCAACCATTTGTTAAAGGGCAAAGTACACAAGCACCTTTTGTTTAATCAAAGTTGCTGTTATATGGTTCTGGATATGGATCAAAACCAACTGTGAAGAGCAACCAAAAAGAAATAGCGTATTACCAATCAGGAAATGTGTTTGTTGATTTAAGATGATTTAAGCATTTGGTTGTTGGCTTCAACCATATTTTTTCAATTGTCCATCTTATTTGGGTTAATGGGTTGATGATCAAACATAGCTTCTGTGCTTTTTTGTTGGTGGTATGAAACCACCAACCAGATTGCCGGTGGATATTTGGCATGGGTTCGTCCCAAAATGTGCTGCGGGTTGCCCCCCGAAAATCCTTAACGGCTTCGCGTTGCTTTCCCGTTATATGAAGCTAAACTAACATAACTATGGAAAATCACCATTTTCAATGGGTAAATCGACTATAAATGACCATTTTCAATAGCTATGTTAGTTTACCAAGGAGGGTATATGAAGCTATCATAAATTGAGGCTTGCTCCCAGTTCGGACAAAGCCATTTTTCCATCCCTCTGTGCCTATGGGGATCGTATTCCATTGTACCGAACACACAATCAGTTGGATATCACCAGGAAAAACATGTTGTGGATATTTGGTTGCTCTCTGACTAGCCAACCAACAATTGGCATACCATTTTAGATTTGTGTTTATAGCCAGTTCTTTTTGGATATTGCCAGAACAATTCCACATTATTTTTGGAATGTGCTGCCCACAAGATATGTAGGTTGATTTATAATAAGATTTATAATAAGTAGTACATTAATTATATCTACCATCTAATGGGTTGATCAACAAACTTTTAAGTGGGCACCATCTTGGGATTGCTGAGATTAAACCCAATTGATGGGATTGTATCCCCAGTTAAAATCCCTATAGAACCTCACTGTCTATGGATGCTTAAAGCTCCTATGTCCCTATGATGATTGTTCTGTGTATTTGTGCTTGATTAAGACCACTACATTTCACTACATTTAATATTTATATCTATATAGTAAATTATATAAGACATATGTCCATGTCACCATGTATGATACATACATCCATACATGCATGCATGCATGCATGCATCCTTCCATCCATCCATCCATCCATCCATGCGTGAATGCATACATCCATCCATCCATCCATCCATCCATCCATCCATCCATCCATCCATGCGTGAATGCATACATGCATGCATGCATGCATGCATGCATACATACATACATACATACATACATTGATACATTGCGTTGCGTTGTGTTGCATTGCATTGCATTATATTGCATTACATTACATACACACATGTTTTTTTAGTGTATATATATATGGACATGATATTTAATACACATTATATCTATGTATAATATATATATATATATGTAATATGTATGATATAATAGAGGAATACATATATATATATATACACATGATATTCAAAATAGTTATTTATATATATATATATAGTTATATATAGTTTTAGATATGATACTACAATATACAAGTAAAACATATATACTGTAATTGGTGGTGCCCCATAGTCAGCTAAGTTGGGTAATATTGAGGTTAAATGTTGGGTGTCTGGGTATTACAACATAATATGAGTAAATCGTTTGAAACAAGAATATAACTAAGGGGCACTACCTTGTAGAAAGAGTCCTGTCTGAACATTGGCATATTGCGAACTTGACTATTTCAAGAGGGAACATGGTGATAAATTGCTTCTGGTGTACCTTATTCTCATACATCTCAATGGTGATATATATATATATAACATCAGCTACCATGTAACCACCATTTAACCACCATTTTACGACCATGTAACCACCATTTTACCACCATTTTACCACCCATCAATGGTCGATTTCTATGGGTGCTTGGCTTTCGATCAGCTTCCCCAGGTATCGCAACTGCTTTGGGCAGCGGCCCGCTGAAGCCGCTGCGGATGCCAGCACCGCCATGATGTTCCGATTCGCCGCCCACGTGCCTTGGTAGTTCATATTAGTTTACTGTATAAGGATAACTCATATTAGTTTAACTTGGCATAACTCATAGTTTATTAGTTATATTAGTTCATATTGGTAGTTCAGATTAGTTTAAGAACTTTATAAGAATTGGATTGTTTTTTTTTTAAAAAAATAGTTAACATGGTGTAAATCCAATAACTTTACAGTTTATGATACTTATGACATCTTATAACGAACTAGTATTGATGGGGGGGTACCCAACGAATATATAAGGGGCATCAACTTGTAAGGGTTCTGTGCGGGGATTTCCCACTTTGCCATGACATATCTCAACGATCTCCCTAGAAGATCCCAATGGCATCAACATATTACCATCATGTCCCAACAATATCCCTATGTATCCCTATGTAATATCATATCCCTATGAAGCCATTCAGGATATCTTGAATATTATAGCCATCAGATATTTAGAATATTGCCTACAGTTATGGCCCTTTACCAGTTATAAGCACTTATAACCCCATTTATAGAAGGTATAATCCCATAGAAATAACCAGTTATCACTAATAAATGGCTATAAGTGCAATAACCCTATCATATCCCTTGGCCCAGGACGCTGCGATCTGCAGCCTCTTGGGCAGTCGCCGGAACAGCGCCTGCAGCGACGCAAGCACGGCCACCGGCAGCTGCGCGTCGGAGGCGGTGGAGGTGACTGAGGAGGACGACTTCAGCTGCGCTGCGCTGCAAAACTTAAGGGAGGTATCCCACTTAGCAAATGGGTTATACCCCCAGTTCTTTATGGAATATCCATGAATATCCCCTATATATAGGATAATTTATGGCTTATATATGGGATTATAAACCATTTACTAAGTGGGATGCACATATAACTGCTTCGAAACAGTTGGACTGGGATTATATAACGAACTTCGAACTGTGGGGTGCAGTTTTAAGGCCCTGTAAGCCAGTTATGGGCCATTGGATGAAATAACTCCTACGACGATGATAAAACATATCACTTATATACTTGACTTTTATAAGTTGGGTTATACTTCCATATTAAATAATATTAAATATATAGTTAGAAGTGTCATAAACCAACCTACCGTAGCTATCCAGGGGGCCCCTCCGGCACCGTGTCGCTGGTGAGGACGGCTATGCCGAACGGAGCTGCATCCCGGGCGGCTGGCTGCTGCGCAACGCGCGCTGCGATGCAGTGCAGCGATTGCTGCAGAAGACGCGACAGCTGGAAATGGAGACGCGGCAACTGATGACGGCCAGATCGTGGAAGGCCCCAGAAACCATACGAAACCATGCTCCATGTATGGTATATTACCTACATTTGGGTGATTTTTGGGGTACATGTTGATACATATTCCATACATGGAGCATTTGGGATATGAAACCATGGCTTTGATTGGAATTGAAACTGGATTTACCCTACGGTATTCAAGCGTGGCAGCAGGAAATCCCCCAACGAAATTCAAAAAATCAACTAGAATAATAGTTGAGGATTTTCTATTGTCATGTTTGATTTCCAGAGGTTAATTATACATATTTGGTACTATTTTGGGGGTGTTTGATATTTTTTGTGGATGAGACTACAGATGGACCATGGGGTTAGCTAAATTCCTAGTGACAGGAAGGCATTAGATACCAAGCAATATCCCAGTTACAAAGCAGTTACCTAATCCCATATGGCCCATCGAAGTAGAACGGACCCAATTAATTGCATCAATTATATAATTCTATGCATGCGTTTATTTCTATATAAGGTGGTGCTGGTGGTACGGCCAAGTTCGTTATCTTTGTTGGTTTATGTTAGTCCATCTCAAAAACTATATCACCGGGGCACCACCTTGTATTATATCCCAGAGTATCCAATATCGCATTTGGTGAATCCCACAAAAAATCCCAGCTGCACCTTGGTGCACGCCAGTTCTATCCCTATCAAACTGTCGTTTCAACATCAGAAACCGCAACAGTTCAGGTCCCAACTTCCCCACTATGAATCAACCAAGACTTTTTCTTGGGTTCAATCCGCATTCCTCTGTTGTTTTCAACCCTAAAGCCGTCCAACGGTGGCTTTTTCAGCCCCCCAAACCCCCCGGTGCAGCCGGTGCCGCCCGGTGCAGTGCTAGGCCTCGTCGCCCAAAGACTCGCCGTCGCGGTCGCCCACCTCCAGCTGCTCCTCGGTGACCTCGCGCCGCACAGCGCCCTTCGCCAAGATGCGCCGCGGCAGCTCGCGCGTGGAGAAGGCCAGGCGGCGACCGCGGCGACCGAACAACGGGGCCTTAAAGGAGACTAGGACGGGTCATCGAAACCAAGAAATTGGATAAATTGGATAAATTGGGGACTTTGGAGATGAGATATGTTTTTTGTTGCGTTTTCTTTGTGTTTTTGCGATTTTTGTTGGATCCGTTGGCAGGTGGGCCCCAACAGTTTCGAGCTGGTGAACCTCTTGGGCCGTGGCAGTTTCGGGGAGGTCTTTCAGGTGAAGCATAAGCGAACGGGCAAAGCCTATGCGATGAAGGACGGGACGTGTGCTGCTGATTTCGATGGGCAGAATCAGTGAATGATGGCCGTAGATAATGGCCCAAAATACCAGTTATAAGTACCTATAACCCCATTTATTAACTGTAGATAATGGTTGAGGATGACCTTTGCGTTCTGTGTGCGTGGAAAACCGATCGACACATGGTGGTTTAATATAGATTTACTAGCGTATTGCTAGATTTATGGGTGAACATTTCTCTTATTGTGCCATAAAGGCGGGCCTAAAGCCGACACATCTCAATTGTTTGATGCAGACTACTGATGTGACTTGATGTAACATGATGCAACTATGAACAAATGGGATTTAACAAAACACACATGTAGTATATGGTGTACCGCAAGGCAAGGTGAGCTGGGTGGGTGTATATGGTGTTTGATGGTTTACTCATTTGTCATAATAAGATTCGAGTCATGAAGGTGGGTGGTGGAAGCCGAACATGTTCTCAAAAATATGTCCTTTGCTAACCAAACATGGACAAGTATCCATATATATATATAGATAGATAGATGATTTAGCCATTAAAACCTCTATTCATAGTGGATATCCCAGCCTTGTTTCATTGCACCAGAGGCTAATTACACAGTGTTTATATATGGACAATGAATGGGGTTGAAACCATAAGCAAAAAGGGACTTCTAGCCAGCACGCACCACACAGATTTCACCCGCAGAGTCTTGTTATGCCAACCTTTGGGAAACTGACTTAGCCAGTCACCAATATCGGTGGGAACCTCACCAATACATCGGTCTACCATGGTCAAGTTACCCACCGATCTTGTTTTTTATGATCAGACAAATGAGAGGCACCAGTTATTTCAAGCAACCAGGGTGGTATCAAACAACTATGATTTAAAAATTAAGATTTTATCTTTATCCCAAATGCTCCATGTATGGAATATTTTCCAACATTTACCCTAAAAATCATCCAAATGTAGGTAATTATACCATACATGGAGTATATGTGTATTGGAAGATTGTCATGAACCCATTAATCCGGATTCGCCATTGTAAGGATTCGCCTGAAATGGGTTGAATGACCAGAACGAATGCATTTTTTTGACCTTGGTCGATATGGGTATTACAATTTTGATGGTCAGAACCAGGATGAAGCAAAACTGACCAATATTCCTGAGCCATTATAGGTAATAACTTTCAACTGCTCACACGCTGATGCATCCACATTTTGTTGACGTTGGGCTGCTTGCTCAGATATGACGCCTTGTTGAAGTTGTTTTGTATTAGCTGAGCCAGAAGATAGAACAAGTTTATTTTAAATTTACCCTTACTTTATTAGGATTTTACCAATGTCTACATCTACTTTCGTGTGCTTCTTACACCAATACGACACAATGAGGCGGGGGAAAACCACATCAAGCTCTCGAATGAAATCAAATAGGTTACATCAAATCTACACTATGTCACTATGGGTTACAGAGTTACAAAATGTTACAAAAATCATGACAAATCTAGGTCCCCGGGATTCCCCGGGCTGCCCGGCCACCACGGGAGGTCTTGCAAAAGAGTCGGATCATGAGTAGCAACCTGCTTCGCTACGCCGTGACGGAACGGAATATTTTGGCCTACATCCGGCATCCCTACATTGTGCCGCACGGGGGGAAAGTGCTGTTGTGGGGATATGGATATATATGGAAATGGGAACTATATCTGATTTTGCTGGTTGAATATAAATGAATATGTGATGACACATTTTCCATGGATTTTACCCATTGAAAATGGGACGATCAGTTTCAAGTGGAGATTGTCTTTTTTTCTTTTCGGGGGCTCTTCAGCCATGCTTCACTGCTGTTGTTTATGACGGGTTGGAGCCAGAAAACATATGGAACAGAAATCGGATGCCGTGACAAAGATGACAAAACTTCTGGTGAATGTTCCCTTGGAAATCCCTGTGACATGATCCTTTGTGTTTCTTCAAAATGGCGCGGTCATGTTTGGGTTAGTTTCACTCCCTTAGTTTGATACATCTACCATAAACCGGTGAAATATGAGTGAACTAATTACCACCAACTTAGCTAATATCAATGAACTGGCGCACAGCCTTGTGAAATCGTTGTTTTGGCCTTTATGTTTGGACTTGTTCATAAGTTCATCCTGCATGGTGGGCGAACTAGGGCTTGTTGGTTCCCTGGTGGGTGTGGAAAAAACATGTTTTGCATACGATCTGTGGCTGCCAAAATCCTGTTGGCTGATAATAATGACGGGGATTAGGAACATCCCCTTTGCATCCGTTCGCATTAATTACATAATATGGAATTATCATTAACTATCCTGAATGATCTTCATTCATGAACTGGGAATCCGGGAATCAGTTCTTAACCAACCAGTTTTCATGGTGTCTGACAGGCTGGGGTTTAACGGACACTTCAAACTTGTCAGGTCTCACTCCACTATGCCTTTCAGACACCGAGTCACTTGGTCTTGGTGTTGCAACTTGGCAGCAGGAAGCAGTAGGGATCAGCAGGCTACGCGACGGTGGCAGGTGGTGGCCCCCCGCCCTAGCGAAAGTAAGTTGGTTGTTAACCTCCTAAATAAGTGAACTGTAGATTCAGAATCACCATAAAGCCTGTTAGTCTAGTTCTAGACCAACTGAGCGATTCTAAACTGGAGCACCACCTTGTACCCATGTTAGTGACAGATGTTGTAGCTAGGAGTTGATTCGAGCTATGCATTTGATCTTGGGCACTGGAACCTTCATTGCCGTTGTTGTACCAGAGGCCAATCACCATATGCAATCTTGTCGATATTTATGTTGCCTTTGGAAAACAGAAAGACACAGATTCGGCACATTTGGAGGTTTCCCAAGTCATGGAGGTAGCCCCAAGTCATTGAAGTTATGGATGACGGTAACTTACTTATTGAAGCCTATGTTGCCTTGGGGGTCCCCCATGACTTAATACATATTATTTTTTGGAGTTGATATCCTCCAGCTGAAGGCATTACTGTCCCAGAGGGAACTTGCAGTGCGGGGGCTCAGTGTACATGATCACAGTATGTCTCATTCCATTCAGTGGTGAATGGAGAGAGCGGTGAAGGGAGCTATACATCCAGTTGGAACTATGAATTGAGTTTATCAACCACATGATAGCATCTGGTTGGTGGTGACTGGAACCATGGAATTTTATTTTTCCATATTTTGGGAATGGAAAAATCGTCCCAACTGTTACTCACTCCATCATGGGCATCAGAGGGGTAGCTGGCTCAACCACCAGGCATCCACTGCCAAGCCCAATATCTGACTTTCTCCACAAGAGAGCTGATGAAGGCCCCAGTAGCCTTATCTAATGTTGGTCCAATCGGTGAGATGTATCTGATGTTCCCACTTATGTATCCATATTTATCTTATTTTGCGTATCAAGTGGGATAGTTTTCCTTTTCTTTTCTCTTTGCTACATCTGCTACATCTGCTACGTGTCAATTGGGTGCGATCAGCCGATTAGTATGGGGTATCTGCTATATGCATAAACCTTTTACCATGTCTTAAACCATGTCTTACTCATGTGGTCTTTACATGTTTTAAATGTCTTAAATGGCTGGTACGACTGGGGAGATTTGGGCTGAACTCTGCAATCTTCCCATTTCGGAATTTCGCTAGGCAGCTGCTCACTCGCGAGAAGCGACTTTGTGAGACTCTGTCACGTCTTTATTCCGTGCGGGTCCTAGTTGGGTAGACCTGGTGGTGAAGAGGAGGGATATCAATGGATTGATTTTCAGCTTGTTTTTTTCTTGCAAGCCTTGATTGGGTAGAAGAAACTGGCTTAATTTTCCGCCATTGGCTTTTCTAGGATGTTGGTTGAGTAGGTGAAACAGGGCTTGGTAAATGTCCTTTCAAGTATCTGTTGGTTGTCTCATCTCCCCATAGTTGGGTGATGTTCAATTAGGACATGTACCAACCCCTGGTGGAAAACTGACTATTTCTTGCCCAAACTGGTGTAACCAACCCCCAGAAAATCAGATCTACCCGGCACCTGTGAAATCAGGTGCCGGATAGTAAAGTTGCTTGAGAACCCTCTGGTAATTTAACATAACTATGGGAAATTGCCATAATTTATAGCGAATTTTCCCATGAAAGATGGTAATTTTCCATAGTTGTGTAAACGTTTACCATCGGGTAACTCATCCAAAGGACTCTAAACTCAATAGTCATATAGGTTCATACTCAGCACATAGAAATTCTGAACTAGGACACCAGCATCTGTTATATCCAATTATATCAATTATATCCCATAAAGTAGCCACATATGGTTGGTTCATGTTGGTTCTGTAGCCCGTAAAATATATATATATATATATAAAATATGGATGGCCATTTCAGGTACCTAAATTGGAGGTACCTACCATGTATATCCATGTATAAGGCCTATGTAAGTGAATATCACCACAAAATATGGCCTTATA
>Ga0126342_10009244_pt1 | contig 17666 bp, 12 predicted proteins | sample Cyp1metagenome_FD_92528 | JGI IMG/M metagenome (GOLD analysis project Ga0126342, IMG submission 92528) | Coral microbial communities from Lord Howe Island, Old Settlement Bay, Australia - Cyphastrea 1 metagenome | ecosystem: Host-associated > Invertebrates > Cnidaria > Coral ... | reverse complement strand
TACATTCCCAGGGCGCTGTCATGCACATGCCTGTAAATAAACCGAATGTAAATTGTACATATGATAGTTCTCACGGAACGGACGAAATATACCCCAAAGGTCCCCCCCACATATATATATATACATACATATATTCAGAAATATCTGTGGGATAGGACCACCAGTCCCCATGGCTTGCCCTTTTGAAGGCGCTGGCGCCGACGTTCTTCCGCCCTTTGCCGCTGCCTTCAGTCGGGGGCCTGGCCGGCAGTTTTGAGGAGAGAGATCACCATCAGAAATGAAGATTTAAGCAGATCTAACCACTAGAGATTTGGTAGATCTAATTATAGATAACTATGGTTAATGGGGTTTATCAACCAACTTATAACTGGGGGGCCCCATCCTGTAGAAATTTGGTGTTCATCAACAGAAATAGGAAAATCCATGGAAAATCATCCATGGATTCTTGGGAATTGCGGGATTTCATCCAACAAAAGTGAGAACCGACATGTGGACTGGTAATAGTTGATTTTTAGCCTTTGTTTTGGGCTACTTGCTCATGAGTTCAACGCGCCACGTGAAACCAAGCAACATTTTTTGAAGATCCTAGCAACATTGGGGACGTTGGGGTGCTCGGAGCAAATGCATTTTTTATGGGAAACAGATCATTGGGTTTGTGGAGTCAGACTCCTGTTGATGTTTTTCTTGTAAGTCATAAATGCATTGGACTTTTACTGATATGTGCTGCAACATTGAGTGTTGCAGGTGAGCTTTTCGGGGACCTTGTCCAGCAAATACACTGAACTGGAAAATTGCATGCGCATGGATACAAAGGCCGCAAGGCAACCAGAAAGCAAATACCAGTGACACAATCAAAGGCAATAAAAGGCATCCAGCCTCATCCATGTATCTGTGTTAAAGTATAACGACCCAGGTCGCGACGTCATTGGACTGATGGTGAATGTAAGTGGTAACTATATGATAATATATGATATATGTAGGTTAGTGAAGTATGATAATTTTCCCAGATACCATGGTTATACATGTTATATATATATTATACTAACCATGATGATATCTTCACCCAGATACTATATATATATACATACTATGATGTAATATACTAACCATAGATATAACCCATAATGTTAGTATATTACCCAAATAAACATCATATTTACCCATATTACCCATAATGTTACTATATTACCCATAATGTTACTAACCATAGATATAATATAGTAACATACTATGATGCAATATACTAACAGTTAGTATATATATATATTAACCATACTATATATATATACATATACTAACCATTATATATAATTTACCCAGATATTTTTTCACTGTCCAATTCATGGCTCACAGCTCAGGTGGTGCCATCCAAGGCATCTCCCAAAATGTGGTGAAGCAGCTGATTCTTCATCCCTTTGACACGGCCGGGACGGGTTAAACCAACCACGGGGAAGAACGGTTTGGTAAGTTCACAGTGAAAAAATGGTGATTACCCATTAAAAATGGTGATTACCCATTGTTCATCGCTCTGGTTATGTCAAAATAACTATTGAAAATGGCAGTTTATAGTGGATTTTCCCATTAATAGCATGGTGATTTTCCATAGCTATGTTAAATTACCAGAGGGTATATCAATGGAGAACACATATGGTATACCATAGTATATGAATATCAATGGTACATACCATAGTATATGAATATCAATGTATATCATGAGTTTTGTTCGGTCGAATTTTTGGGTTGTACACTTGGACACACAACCATGTGAAACAATGGCATATACTATATATAGTATGGGTTTGCTTCTTTTTCGTGGTTTTCAGTGATGAAGCAACATATCTCTAGAAAATGGGTCTACAATAATATGGAGGTTTCATATAGGCAGAATGTGTTTTTTTTGGCGGGCTTGATCACTAGGGAACATTGGGGTTGGTAAGCGAAGTATTCATAGGGGTTATCCGTCTGAAAATTGGTGCCACAGCCAATTTTCAGTGGGAATTTCAGGACAAAATGGAGGTGCTGTACCATTTTTATTCATTTTTTAGGCGATATTTTGTGGAGATGTTCCTTGAAATTTAGCCGTTGCCTTGGCCAAAACTGGTAGGTACGGCCAATGGATCGGTTTGCAGGTTGTTGTCCCAAAAAAACGAGAGAACCGAAGCAACCCACGGGGACGAAATCGTTAGCAAAGTGGAGAAAAGGACCTGAGAAACAGGGTGTTTTTCAAGGGAAAGAACTGACTGTACATTTTTTTGATATTGCCTCCTCTTCCCAATGCACAAATTGTGATGATTCCAATCAATCAGGCTGCAAAAAATGAATGCGGATTATTTCGGGTCTGGAGATGATGTTCACATTTTGGCAGTATTGGACATCAAATTCCGGATCTGTTGCTTGAGAATTATCGTGATTCACCCCCAGAAAAGCTGAGAGTCGAAATAGTGTAAAGTGTAAACAAAAAACACCCAAAAGATGATGTTGAAATAATGGCTCACAATGTTAACCTCTCAATTCTTAGATGTCAAAATGGTGGTTATCTGACCGCAAATTGGTAGCTGTTGTAGTAAAATCCATGATTTCTGATGGTTTTTTCCCTTAAAGCAATCCACTGACGTCATTTCATAAGATGACACCCAATAGAACAGTAACCACAACACTAACCACTTTTTGCCACTCAAGAAACCACTAAAAAACCAAGGGTTCCCGCGTCACTGTTTGCCCTGAATTTTCTCCCATTTTGCTGCATCCCGGTGAGGTGAAGACGCGCTTGCAGGCACAGGCAGTGGCCAGGGGCATCGATGACATCGATGCTCGATCTGGTGGTCATAGCTGGATATTCACTGGATATCATGTAATTATAAATACATATATATATATATACATACATTACATTACATTACATTACATTACATTACACTACACTACATTACATTACATTACATTACATTACATTACATTACATATAATATAATATAATATAATATAATATAATATATATATAATATAATATAATATAATATAATATAATATAATATAATATAATATATATATAATATATATATAATATAATATAATATAATATAATATAATATAATATAACATACATTACATTACATTACATTACATCACATCACATCACATCACATTACATTACATTACATTACATACATGCATACATACATACATATCGGAGATTAAGTGTATATCGTATATCTATTTTTTTTTGGATACACCTGGTTCTCAACTTATTACTGCCCCTGTTTTTGGTTGTATGTTGGATGTTTGGTCAAAGACTCTACAGCTGAAAAGTTCTCTTTGAGGAGATTGTTGAATCTTGAGTAAAACTGATTCCACTGCAGAAGTGGGGTTCTCAACCCATAATTTCTGGAGATCAACTGGATATATGTTGATATGTATTCATTACATTATGTAATCTACATAACTGGATAGTAAATGGATATATCATGGATATACCTGGATATTCACTGGATATATATATATATATAATCGCATATATATATATATATATATGTATATGTAAATATGTACATATATATATATATTTATTTATATATGTATATAAATGTCTGTATATATATATTATACATAACTAGAATTTCAGTGAACTAAATGTGGATAAACTTGGTGGTTGGGATATGACTTGATATAAGCAGCAACAATGCTTGCTGCTTTCAATGTGAATGTCATGGGAATTTCATCAACAGATATGGGTAGAATGGACAGATACGAACAAGATGATAGTTGGGGATGTACCTTCTGGCAATATAACAGTGCGCTATGGTCGTTTGATGGCCCATTGGCCCATTTAGTTTGATGATGTTCGATGAATTCGCAGACATATTCAACCATGGTCATCTATACCATAGCTACGTATACCCGCTGGTAAACGAACATAACTATGGACAATTACCATTTGTCATAGGTAAACCAACGACCTAAATGGGCCATCTATACCATAGCTATGTAACAATTACTGTACCAGAGGCTTCAACCATTCGTGGTGTTTTTTTCTGCCCAGGAGCCTTGCATTTAGTCTTCCATGGTCCTCCATGAGCCATTTTAAATAAATATTTGTATCTACTGTATAATATGCAATATAATGTGATCATATAATAATTTATATACATATATGATATACATATATATATATATCATATATCTTCATCCATTTCTATCATCTTCCCAACCTTCCAACAGACCAAGGATCGGCGCGATCTCTTTAAAGACGTCTACCGCGGGTTGCTTCCCACCTTGGTCTCAGGGACGCCAGGCGGACCACCTCGGTGACCGAGGAATGGGGATAATCATCTAGAAATACAATGGGAAAACCATGGGGAAATGGAGGTTTTATGGGAAAATCATAGGAAAATCATAGGAAAATCATAGGAAAATCATAGGAAAATCATAGGAAAATGCTGGTTCTATGGGAAAATCAAAGGAAAACCATAGGAAAATGGTGGTTTTACCCTCTGGTTTCGGTTTTGAAACTTATTTATGATAGCGTTCAGTTGGGAATTTTTCACTCCAATAACTATGGTTGATTATATTTGTAACTATAGTTTTCATGGGGTTTATAAACCAACAAACATAACTGGGGGCCCCACATTGTAGGTGATTGAATGGGATTTCACCAAGAAAAATGGTGATCAATTGGTGATTGAATGGGATTTCATGGAACTTCCAAGGGATTTAATCAACCAAGAATGGTGGTTGAATAGGATTTAATACGATTTAACCAGCGAATATGGATATACATGGCGAATACAATAGGGGAACACATATTTTTCATAGTAATTGAGAAAACTTCTGGGGTAACCCCCAGATAAAAGTGGTCAGGATTTGTGAATCCGCGGTTCTCAACCTAAAACGCTCCAATGACTTGGAACTGGGGGGTTACCCCCATGACTTAAGAAACATCCATACCTCATATGTCATGTACATTCATGTACAATATATTTACATAAACATATATATATATACATATATCAACATATACATTCCATTCCATATACACATGATTTTGGATAACAAGGGGGGTACCCCCACTTTTAGAAAAGCTCCAAATATGCCATCTTGGATCGTGGTTCACCACCGGCCTTTCGGTGATCTTCCTTGGGGGATATCCTTGGGAACCGGGTAATCCAAAGGGAACGTGTTCATATCTTTTCAGGGGAAATTTAAGCAGAAATTCATCAATGGTTTTTGTATGTAGATTTTTCTGTTTAGTGGCGACAAATTATGATAATGAGTTTCTCCATTTATCATACTCTCTGGTTATTTAACATAGCCATGGAAAATGGCCCATAGAAATAGATGCTTTACCGATCTTTACCGAACTTAAAAATGGGTGGATCTTTCCATGGCGAACTGTTAGTCATAACCAGATGGTAATACTTGTATATCTATCATGATCTATCACATATCTGGTTGGTGGTTTCAAACATTTTTTATTTTCCATAATATATGGGATAATCCTTCCCATTGACTTTCATATTTTTCAGGATGGTTAAAAACCACCAACCAGATATCATTTATCCAATCTAAAACGAATCGATGACTTCCCAGCCAAGTTCGATCGATGACCCGAATCGATAGGGGTGAAGTTGTGGCTGAGTTTCGCCCATGGAATCCACATTCGAGTCACTATACCCTCTGGTATCATCAAGCATAGCATCAACAAGAAAAAAAGATCAATAGAGTTTTATAGCTGGGAAATTCCGCTGTAAATGATGGATTTTCAGGTGCTATGTTTGATTACCAGGAGGTATATCATGTGTTTCTCCATATGTTCAATACAGCAGTAACATCTTACAAAAAAAAAAACAGTCCCGGTCTACCTCAGATAAAAGCCACCAATCGCAACTGGTTATCATATCTACAACTAGGTGAACTAAAACTCAGTTGCGAACCTTAGGAAATTACTAGTTTGGTTATATATTATATACACTATATATGATATATATATATATTATATTCATCATCATCATCATCACCAGCATCATCATCATCATCATCATCATCCTCATCATCCTCATTATCATCATTATCATCATCATCATCATCATCATCCTCCTCCCCAAGATTTCTCCATATTTCTACCAGTTACTCTCTCCATGGGATGATTCTCCCCCGCTTCGCGCAGGCAGCGCCAGTTTCTTCGCGGCCAAAGAAGCCGCGCAGAGCGTCTTGCAGACCTTTCCGCAGCCGGTGAAGACGTCCTGCGGCGTGCTGGCCGGCGTCTTGTGCGCCAAGGCCAAGGGGGAAAACCGGTGGTGGGATGATGGTTAAGAAGCGGTTTTCGAATGGGTTACCCTCTGGTAATTTAACATAGCTATTGAAAATGGTGATTTATAGTGGATTTTCCCACTAAAAATTGTGATTTTCCATAGCTATGTTAAATTACCAGAGGGTAAGGCGTGTGTGGAGATTTGGTGAACCATCTGGCAGAATGTGGTCAGATGGGAAGCCAGAACTGAACATTTCATGGAGTTTCGAGCAAGGAATCTGGCCACGACAAGGGTATGCCCCGTGGAGAACAAACTTTTTTTTGTTGATTTGCTGGTGCACCTACAGTTTACTATGTAGATTATTGAATTTGCATGCAAATATTTGCACAAGTATACAATTGTATATTCTCATATGAAAGGCGCAGGAGCCATGTTAACACACCATTTCAAAGGTCAAACCGTCCAAACCAGTCATGAATGGATTGCAGGATAGAAAAGTAGAAGGACATTTTGCACTTCAACCTCAAAACTGTCATCAGTTGAATCTTGAAGCACACAGCTGTTTGCTGTATTATCCCACATCCACCGTTCGGATGGTTTTGGGTGTGAGTATCATGGCAATGGTGGATATGTTTACAATTCTTTATATTTCTCTGCCAATGTTAGTTTCCTGGACATTACTTGTACCCGCCTTTACCCGCAGTTGAGCAGTGTCAATAATTGATTCTGCTAATCCATTCAAATCCCAATGTATTGGGTAGTGATACAACCCCCTAGAATCATAAACCAACGGCACTTCTTGAAACTGCTCATTGAAGAGATCTACTCCCATCATCCTCCATCAACCCTCAAAACACCCTCTGGTACTTTGGCATGGCTGGCTGGGAAATCCAATTTTCAATGGTAACATATATATATATATATGTATGTATGTAATTGTATGTATATATATATATATAGGACAATCATCAAACTAAATGGGTGATTCTACAACTAGCCGGCCTAGATTAGGGCCTTGTTAAACCCCGAGTCTTGTTGCCACCAGGAATTCCCCTACTGCTCCTTTCACTAGGCGATCAAAACACCTTTTGACGTGGCTGAAACGAAAGCCATGGCAAGTGTTGCGAAAGGAGAGGTTCCATGGCTGCAGCAGTGAGGGTGGAGTGGTCAAGATGCATGACATGTTACAGCAGACACTGAAGATTTTGGTCGGAACATCTATGAAGACAGTGTCATATCGATAATATGTGATACCCTCTGGTTTAACATAGCCATGGAACATGGCCCATTTATAGATGGTTCACCTATCAATAATGGGTGGATCTTTCCATGGCGAACTGTTAGTCACAACCAGATGGTAATATCAAATAACATAGATATGAAGGTACATCCATATCCATAATATCGATAATGGACTAGATATTATGGTTTTATAGATCCATAATGGATTAAATAACCTTAATATAAATATTTAATATATATATAATTATATATAATTATATAATCATATATATATATATATACGGATATGAAGGTCTAGATCCGACAAACATGGGGATACAGTGCGATCTAAGGTGAGACATCTGGGTCTGGGTCAAAACTCGTAGGTCATCCCTCGATGGTCATCCCACGAAAAAACCTGGTGTTTTCTCAGGCGCCCTGAGATTTCCATGAAGGATAAACCAAGGGTTACAACTAGTTACAACCATGCCTTTTTTGGATTTATATATTATACTAAAGGAGTTTTTATTGGGTTTAATGGGGTCTGATGGGGTTTGTTGACCTAAACGGCTTTTTCCATAGGGAACATGATGATCATCCAGTGGATTTGGGGTACACTATTTTCAGACAAGCCATATTTGGGGTTGCAGGCTATGATCCTAGTTATATAGATGATTCCAGATGATTCCAGATGATGATACACAAATTATACATATATATATATTATCATATTTATATATAATATTTGTGATGATATTTGTTCTGATTTTCGCCTTTGCCAGTTGCAGGTTGCCCGGAAATGACCAGCTGGAATTCCATCCCCCGATCATGACAAAGCCATCATTGATTTGGGGCCAGAATAGATCGAATAGATCCAGATCCAGTACTAAATCAGGATTGACTTGGGGGTGTTTATGCCTTTCTCGGGGACAGGGATTTACGACTCTGAATCCATTGGTTCTAGGTTCTGGCCATAGAAAGAAGGTACCCGGCCTGGTAAACATACAAAAAGCTATTGAAGCCATGGCCCAGTCGATAGAACGTGGATTTACCCATTAATAGCATGGTGATTTTCCATGGTTTTTTGTACGTTTACCAGAGGGTAAAACCACCATTTTCCTGTGGTTTTCCTATGATTTTCCCATAAAACCACCATTTTCCTATGATTTTCCATAGTTTTCAGACAGATCTCCCGGGTTCTTGTTGGTCCACTGAGTTAACCTCCATATTTCATTAGCCTCTCTGAAGTTCACATAGACCCGTTCCCATGAGCTGGGTTGGAAGATGAGTTTCCACCAGGAAAACATGTTATTTTCAGGGTCAAATTCTGGTGATGTTTGGTGGAGGGGGGTTCTCCTCAGAAGCCATGGTTTCCAGCATTTTTTTACATGTACCCTCTGGTTATGACTAACATAACCATGGAAAAAATTGCCCATAGAAATAGATGATTTTCCCAGTGAACTAAACCTCCATTATCCTCCATTTATGGTTGGGATTTTCCATGGCTATGTTAGTCATAACCAGATGGTATTTCCATGCAATCCATTGGTATCGAGATCACCACTATCTCCCCGTGACCACCAAAAAACCCATTGAAGAACCCCATTTTTTAACCCCTGAACATTCATGAAAATATCGTCCGTGTTCAGGCCCGTGTTCTTTATATCCATTCTATGAATTATTAAATTCTATCATATATCCGTCATATATCCATGACAAAAAACCACGGAAAATCATCATTATATCGTATTATTACATATCCATGATATCAATCAACATTAAAATCATTGGTAATCTATACATAACCACTATATCACCTGGTTGGTGGTTTCAAACATTTTTTATTTTCCATAATATATGGGATAATCCTTCCCATTGACTAATATTTTTCAAGATGGTTAAAACCACCAACCAGATCATATCTATCATGGATAAGACAAGTTTCAAACCAACAATCTGTGTTTCTGTTTGGAAAAAGCTGCGGCCTTTCCATCTTCGGCAAGCTGCTAAGATAATACCCCAGTTGTTCTCCCAGCGTTTTCCACGGTGACCCTCCTCCCGGTTTCGCGTTTTCCTGGCGCCAGGCCTTGGCCTGGGACGGATCTCTGCAGAAATTGACCTCGGCCTTCGAGAAGGCGTGGGTTAATGGATGGTTAATGGATGGTTAATGATGTGAATAAATCATGGTTGATAATGGTTCATGTGGTTAATCCATGAATTGTCCAATCAGCAATAATCCGTGAATGGTTTATTCTATAAGAAACATGGATGGTTAATGGCCATTCATAGTGGCGAATAGTGGTGAACACGAACTGTTTAATGGATTAATAATGGTTAATGGATTCTATTAATAGCATGGATAGTGGTGAATACCAACTGTTTCAATGAATTTAATGGTTAATATCTGTATGATTAAGAACCATTCATCCAGGCAAATTATAGTGACCTCACTGACATATTTCTGCAGATAAATTGATGGCAAACCCCCCATTTGATGGTAAATATATAGTGACCTATTATAATGATGATGTATCTGGATTAATTGTAGTGACCTCACTGTGACCTCACTGTGACCTCACTGTGACCTCACTGGAATCATGGTTAGGATTTCGTTGGTTAAACCCTCATTTGCTGGTTGGTGGTTTGGAACATGGCTTTTATTTTTCCATAATATATGGGGTAATCCTCCCCATTGACTTTCATATTTTTCAGAGCGGTAGGTATACCACCAACCAGTTATGGTTATGGTTTTATTGTATTTGTGGGTTATTATATTATGGTATTTGATGGGTATAATGATGGTTATTTATGGTTATAACTCATCATTATACCATCATTATACCCATGTTAAACCATCAAATAACCATCATGTTAAACCATCAAATAACCATGTTAAACCATCATTATAACCATTATATATATATATATATTGATGGTTAAACCACTGGTGAACCCCCTTTTTCCACTGGTGAAATATATCCCCAATTGGTTCCTGGCACCAGGAAGGCCTCCAGGGACTTTATCGAGGCTATGGCGCGAATGTGCCACGTGCCGGAAGGGCCGGGCCGGGCCGGAAGGGCCCACGAAAACCATGGCCATAGATTTTGGTCGACATGGGAAAAACCCTCTGGTAAACCAAGATAACTATGGAAAATCATGATGGTTGGCCATTTTCAATAGCTATGTTAAATTACCAGAGGGTATCTAGTTCCAAGAGACATGTGAAAGGAAGGTTCTAGTCTATTACATAGTGTCTAACAGATGTCTTTTCGAACTAGATAGATAATGGTGGTATAAAAATTGGAGAATCAAAGGAACATCATTGGAATATCATAGGAAATTCCAGAGGACAAACATCAATTAGTCAGAAGGGAAAAGATGTTTCAAACATCACTGGAATGATGGTTAGGACTGGGATTTGTGAAGGGTAACTGTCACAAAATAGTCAAATGGTTTTAGCAATGAGTGAAATATGATAATTTACCTAGAAGCATGGGTGCGTGTGATTTTGGTCAACATGTTGTATGAACAAACAATCTGATGGATTATTGCGGTCCAGGCCAGAAAGACTTTTTTCCAGGGGCGGAGGGTTTACTAATGGTCACACATGCCACAGTGTGGGGAATCTTTGCCTGGTTGAGTGGCAAGCAGGGCCCCTACCTATGGCAATTATGAACATGCCGTAGCCTGTGACTGGCAGACGACCCTAGCGAGATGATCTTTTAAAGTAGAATTCGTATACCCTCTGGTTATGACTAACATAGCCATGGAAAATCAACATTTTTAATAGGTAAACCATCTATAAATGGGCCATTTTCCATGGCTATGTTAAATAACCAGAGGGTATATTGAGAGTTCAATCATCATTCAATAGATGGTTATTGGCATTGATCCCAAAAATAGCTTGGTGATGTTCAGTTGGATACTTAGAACGGGCCCATCACATTGGATGTTTGGCAAACGCCAAGGGTCTAGCTTTGCAAATTGTCATTTTGAACCCATACCCCCAATTCACAGCCATTATGTTGGGGGGTTCTTAAATGGAGGATCCCCAGTCGTCGCCATGCGGTAACCTATACTAAGTCATGATCATTCATGACGACTGGACGAACAACTGGCGGTACCTGCATGACTTCGGAAACCTCAAAATATGATCCATGGATTTTCAGGATTTTAAGGATTTTCACAGCCCAAAAATATGGCGGTAGGGGGTATGGGCGTCAGGATATTTTCTCAAAGCCCCAGTCGACTCACCCATAGCCATCCATAGCCCCATTTCGAACAGCGCCGCTTCTCAGGTGCTGTACAAACTCCCGGCTGACCTCGCCAAGTTTCTGGCCTTTGAGGCATTGAAAAGCACAGGACCCTAGGGGATTCCGGGGGATGTTGAAGTGGTGAGTGGTATGGCTGGGTACCAAGGTTGGGCCAAAGGAAAGGTTTAGTTGGTTAAGATGGTAGCTTAACTATTTAAGGTTAGCAATGGTTTATGGTTTATGGTGGATATATCTGAGGCTCACCTGATGGGTATCATATTCCTATGACATATGACGAGCTGCAAAGTTGCCCGTTTTGACAGACTGTTTCAGCCCACTGGTAGCATATCATCTCCCCTGTTGGGATCTATCGGATTGTTCTACTGATTAAAACATAAAGGGGACGGGATTCCACAAGCTGCTGTTGGGACTAGAGCTTGGGCTGAGCCCCATGAAGGCTTTGAAAGGGATGGATGCAACCCACCAAGAAGCATCCAACATATTCCAGCATCCACCACCCTAGCAGGCTCAAAGAATCCTTGTTGTAGTAGGTGAATACAGATGTTTTAAACCACACTTTTGAATATCGCCAAACTTATGTGATCATAGATTTTTTTTTTTGTGAATGTTTGTTTTATCATAGTATACCACACAAAACTCTACGTGATACCTGTGAGAATGTCATGTCTCGGTCAGCCTTTCATAAGCGGTACCTCAGCATGACCCCGATAGTTTGATGCTTAGATCCACATCGATTCATTGGCGAAAATCTCCCAGTTGCCCATTTTTTTTTGCCGGAAAAAAAGTGTGAAAAATCCCAAGATTTTCATCCCCAGCAGTGGCCGAAATGGTTCTTATAACACCTATATATATATGTAATATATGTAATATACATGTTCCATCATTTTTCTTCCTGAAATCAGTATCCTTCCGATTGCAACCCACTGCACCAGATGAACAGCTGTCATTCTTGGAACCAGCTTCATGCAGGCTGCTACACCTCTGTTGAATTGGAATGAAATCAGGATGTTTGGCAACCATTATTGATATTATACTTATTATAGTGTATCATAGACTGTTGTTGTTTCACACACTATTGTTGTGTTATAAACCAACTTAGCTAACGAACTGGGCCCCATCCTGCATGTTTGGCAACGACCCCGGCCACCAGGATCCCTCCCCACCGGCACGGCCGGCGCTCTGGCGACGCTGTGGAGCAACGCGGTGACCACGCCGCTGGACGTGGTGCGAACGCAGGTCATGGTGGAAGGCCCGGATCTTTGGCGATGGGGGTATCACCCCAGCAACAAAAACACCATTTACCCTCTGGTAAACTAACATAGCTATGGAAAGTCACCATCTTTGATAGGTAAATCAACTATTTCTATGGGCCATTTTCAATAGCTATGTTAGTTTACCAGAGGCTAGGAATAAACCACCCACTTGGGAATGGTCTATACCACCTATTTATATCTATTTATGGTGAAATTGGGGATGCTACCCTCTGGTAAACATATCAAAAACTATTGAACATGACCAGTTTGAAGAGGTAAATCAACGAACTAAATGGGCCATGTTCCATATGTTAGTTTACCGGGATTGTAGTGGGGATCATGATTTTGTGTTGGATTTCATGATTTTCCATAGGATTTTAAATGATGTAGATGGATTTTCAGTGACTTCAAGCAGTGATCATATTTTTTTTGGAGACGGTTTATGGATTATTTCAGTGACTTTAGCCAGTTTATGGGGATTTGAGCCAGACACGTGATATAATATGGATATATATATATAATAGCCAACTTAACAACATGTGATTTTCATGGATTTTATGGTGCTTGGGGTCAAATGATTGGGTAGATGGTTGGGGTGAATAAAATTCGCTTGATCAATTATTTGGAGAGGCACCACCAAACCAGGTTATAGTACACCACTTGGGAATCGTGGCTGAAGAAAATCAAGAAGCACATGTTTGTTGATGATTCATGATTATGTGATTTTCCATAGATTCTGGTGAAATGTATGGCATATCATGAAATGCCTATTATTTTGTATACTGTATATCAGATTATGTTCATAGATTATACCATAGATATTGGAATATATTGGAATATTTTGTGGTCCATCCAATATCATTTGGCTGTCATATGGAGGTGTCCTATGGAGGTGTCCTATCGAGCCAGCGCGCTGCAGGCGCGCAGAAAGAGTCAAAGAACGTCCTGCAGAAGTTGCAGGACCGACTGGATAGGTATCTTCTGGTGTCGACAAAATGGGACAAATGGATACACATGGTGGTATTTTATTGGATTTTTTGGGATATTCATGGCGTATGAATGGAAGATATGAAGTTTGTATTAAAGTATTGTTTCAAAACATGTTGAATTTAAGCAACAATCATGGATAATCGATGGAGAATTATGGATAACTATTGGATAGTTATTGATTTACCATTCGGTGTCATCAAACATGGGTAGCTGCAAACAAATGCTTATAAATGGAGGCTTTGATGGGAAACTTGTGGAACTAAATGGGGTAATTTCCAGCAAGCCATGTTTGATTGCCAGAGGGTAGTTTCATGCTTCAATCTTTTGCTATATATAATTATGTACTAGCCAAAAGTTGACTATGGGGAGTCATCCCAAACATGACTTATTTCGGAGTTAAGACTTGCAGTCATGTTTCCAGACTCAAAAAAACAACTTGATGCAGCAACGGGTATTCCCTTTACTAGTCAAACTATGGTAATAGAAATCGTTATTTTTGAAAAGTAAATCATATATATTTGGGTAAATTATAAGGACCTCACTGTTCTCCCTCACTGGAATCATGGTTAAGATTCGGGGAATCATCCCCAAATGGCGGAACCATTCAGGTTAGTGAAATATTATTTCATTTACCCAGATCCATTGATTATCAACGTAGCTATGAGAGATCACCATTTTTAATAGGTAAATCATCATAAATCATCTATTTCTATGGGCCATTTTCCATAGCTACGGTAACCAGATGGTAAATCATATATTTGGATGAATTTTTATGACCTCACTGTGACTTCACTGCAAGGATGATTATGGGGGGAGTCATCCCCAAATGGCTTCAGGTTTCACCGATTTTCAGGTGACTGAATTACTGTAATTCAGCCAGATACCCTCTGGTAAACTAACGTAACTATGGAAAATCACCATTATTAATGGGTAAATCAACTATAAATGTGAAAAATAGCTATGTTGGATTAACAGAGGGTAGATGCATATTATAAACTCTTAGGATTTCCATTGATTCCATTGATTCCATTGCCATTAGTGCCCATATTTGGCAGATGGAGAGGTTTTTTCTGTTTTCAGTGGGACATCCTGGGAATCTTCGGAACAGTATCGAGAATAGAAGTCGGCGTGTCACCGGTGATTACATGATTACATGGCGTGTCAAACCCCTCATGTTTCACACTGTTTGCTGCTTATATTTCCCTTTCTCGGTGGAATCCCAATGTTCATTCCACAATATCCGTATACAAACATATATTTCTCTGGTTGGTGGTTTGGAACATGGCTTTTTTTTTTCCATTCAGTTGGGAATGTCATCATCCCAACTGACGAACTCATATTTTTCAGAGGGGTGGCTCAACCACCAACCAGTCATGTAGTCAATAATCGTCCATTGCATAATCATCATTAAGCATCCATTGTTCAGGAGGTTTCACCAAGAATTTACCTTTAAAGGTTATCATTATTAAGCTGTCCCAAAAGGTTGTGAAATCATAGAGAAATCCATCCAAAAACCATCCACCGGATCAACCATGTCGGAGACAAGTGGTAAATAACCCTTGTTATTCCCGGAGTATCCTGATGGAATATCCTATTCTCACTGCTCCAGTACATCATCCCGTAGTATCAACCCATCAATCGACAGCAAGATCCAAGATAGTCAAGATAGACATGGGTCAAGTTACCTATGAACTTACCATATTCCCAGGAATCACCATCCAGCTACACCACCTATAGACTAAACGGCTACCCGGCTAGGCTACGGCCACCGGTTAAAAAACCACCGGCCCTTTGCGCGCCCTATAGGACTTGATCGACACGGGCGACTCTGAAAAGATCTGGTCAGGTTGGACATCTGGATGTCGATAGATCTGGATAGATCATGGTTAGTAAGAGGAATAATCCCAATTGGGAAATATTATAATATATCACCATTATAATCCCACATAGTATCACCATAATATATCACCATTATAATCCCATATAAAGGAATAATCCCACATAGTATCCGGTTATTTCAGGTTAGTGAAATATTATAATTTACCCAGATAGATGATGATTTTTATTGGTTCTGAGTAAATTTCATCACAAACGACCTTTTTGCCTGTTTTTTTTCCGAGTCGCCTGGCTTCATGTTGAAGATTCGGGAAATCATCCCCAAATGACCGAACCATTCAGATTAGTGAACTATTATAATTTACCCAGATGGATGAGCTATTGGGATGTTTAGTTGATGTCAATGGGTAAATGGATCATTGATGTAAATAGATGTAAATCGATGTACAGCCAATAGAAGTACCCTCTGGTAAACTAACATAACTATAGAAAATCACAATTTTCAATGGGAAATTCCACTATAAATTGCCATGTTCAATAGCTATGTTAAATTACCAGAGGGTACTAGAAGTTTTTTCGGATGTCCAGCCTGGATCTCAATGATCAATTTGATCAATTTGGGTTAATAGCCATTAATGTCCCTTATAGATCCTCATAGATCAATTTCAATCCAGCATCATTTGGTAGCGAATGTCACGAGTTTGGGTTTCAGCATTAGTGCACGATACATATTAATTAGTGCGATTAGTCATCCCACTTTTATTAGATCAGCATGATGGCTACCGACAGAAAGATGAGATTTCATATGATTTCTCCTATATAAATATATCACATCATCATCTTACCCATAGGATCCATGTATACCATATATGGGAACATTTACCATCAATATACCCCAAATGTTAGCATATATACCATACATGGATCCTACGGGTTATCATAACTTAACCTGCCTATCACCTTAGATCAACATATCAACATTAAGCGCCAACCATCGAACTGGAGTCCGCAGGTTTTGGTTGGCGCCTGGCGCGTGGCATCGTGGCTGGTGCCATTCAGTTCACCGTTCTGGAAGGCACCAAAGAGGCCGTCGAAGGGAAGGTGAGTCCGCGGTGAGTCGAAAAAAAAACAGGGCGGTGAGTCTGTGGAGATTGTGGGCTGGTGAAGTTGGTGGCCTTTTTTGTGTGGCCCAAAATGACAAAGAGTCGTGATTTTTTCAAGTGATGGACCAAACTATTTTGGGAGATTTTGGGTGGGAATTTGGCTTTGTTCTTTTTCTTGGGGGTGTTACGGGTTACTATATAGAATTCATAGTCATGGGGGTTGTAAACAACTTATATATAAGTTACTTGCAGGGTCACCCTGAGAAGAAAGTAACTGGCCAGTGGCCAAGTGGGGTTACAAGTTCCATGCCATTTATACCCTCCGGTACTCAAAGGTAGCCGTGGAAAATCCGCCATTGATGATTTTCCCACAGGATGGGGCCCCATAGTTATTTACTATAAGTTGGTTTCAAACTATAATAACAATAGTGTGTAATACTTACAACATCTTAGAAAACTATATTTCGATCGGGTTATAAACCCACAAACATCAGTTGGGGGGGGCCTTTTTCCATCTTTTTCCCATGAAAAGCTCCCAGCTTACCCAGGAGTCACCAATGTGGGATGATACGCCTCCAGGGTGACTCTCAAAAGCTCAGAGATGGCAACAACAGTTGTCCAATTTTAGCTGACGACTCCTGACGACTCCTGACGACTCCTGACGACTCTGACGACCTCGAACGCTGACGACTCCTGACGACCCCTGACGACCCCTGACGACCCCTGACGACCCCTGACGAC
>Ga0126342_10009243_pt1 | contig 17667 bp, 14 predicted proteins | sample Cyp1metagenome_FD_92528 | JGI IMG/M metagenome (GOLD analysis project Ga0126342, IMG submission 92528) | Coral microbial communities from Lord Howe Island, Old Settlement Bay, Australia - Cyphastrea 1 metagenome | ecosystem: Host-associated > Invertebrates > Cnidaria > Coral ... | reverse complement strand
TTTCATCTGTCTATCTGTCTAGCTGTCTACCTGTCTATCTGTCTATCTATCTATCTATCTACCTGTCTATCTGTGGTGCAGTGTCATTCAGTGTAATGTAGTGTAGTGTAATGTAGTGTAGTGGAGTGTAGTGTAGTGGAGTGTAGTGGAATGTAGTGTAATTTAGTGTAGCGGAGTGTAGTGGAAGGTAGTGTAGTGTAATGTAGTGTAGTGGAGTGTAGTTGAGTGTAGTGTAGTGTAATGCAGTGTAGTGAAGCGAAGCGAAGCGACATCTGAACCTTTAAAAGTGGTCCGAACCCCTGGTGTCTTTAACATTTTGACTTCGAAATGTGCTTTGCGCCACAACGGCGTGCACTTTTTCGACATCTGAACCTCCAAAAGTGGTCCGTACATGGTGTGTTTTGTACATTTTGACTTGGAAATGTGCTTCGCGCCACAACGGCGTGCACTTTTTTGACATCTCAACTTCCAACAGTGGTCCGAGAATGGTGTGATTTTGTACATTTTGACTTCGAAATGTGCTTCGCGCCACAACGGCGTGCACTTTTTCGACATCTCAACTCAACTTCCAAAAGTGGTCCGAGAATGGTGTGTTTTGTACATTTTGGCTTGGAAATGTGCTTCGCGCCACAACGGCGTGCAATTTTTCATCTCTCCTCTGGCCACCTGGCTCCGCACCCGCCGCTTTAGCGAGCCTACTTTTCGACCCTCCGGAGCCACAAATCATTGGAAAAACAAATTGAATCGCGACTTTCCTACCTTTTCGCGCATCTCCATCTTCTTTCTTCTTACTCTTTCTCTTCTACTCTTCTCTCTTCTGATCTTTCTCTTCTCTCTGCCTCTGTCCATATTGTCGGAAGTTTGACTTCTAAACTTCCTTCGATCATGAAACAAAGAATATATTAAGTCCAAATGATATTGCTACCCTAGCGTTTCAACCGCGCTTGACACCACCTTGGTGGCCTTCGACATAGGCATCCAATTCTACAGCCTGCAGCCGGACAGTTTAGTGGAGCCGCGATTGAAAATGTCGGACGACACTAGCGACTTGGAGCCAGGGAAGATTCAGGAGCCATGAGGGCAATGCTTCTGGAGGATATTTTGATGTATAGAGATATGCGTTTATGTACATATTTATACCTAACATACCATATATAATGTGTATATATATATGTGCATATAATATATTTATTTATTTATTTATTTATATAGCAAAAACAATACAGCAGAGAAGTGCTGTGCGGCTCTGTTAGTAGGAATTTATTTACCCGTGGGGGTTTACATGCATATATATATATATATATATATTATTATATGCACAGATTATATATAATATGTGGTTTAACCAACCCAAACGATGGCGATCCGGGTTACAGGGGCAGATACAGTAATATAGTTTTATATAGTTTTTATACTGTGACATATGTGCGAGCAGTTTTGGCTTTCATGGTGCAACCGTGGTCCACATAATAGATATCTCTTTCAACCAACGCAATGATATGTACATGTAGAACGTCTTGGTAGACGCCAAAAATCCCTTGTTCAACCGATTTTTGATGTTTCTGAAAGTGGTCCCTTCGCTATGTTGGGCAACGTCGAAAGGCTAAAGGATCATATCTATCCCCTGACATTGTTATAACATACATGGTCAGATAGAGTTGTATCATTAAAAAACAGTACTAAAGTGTTACATGTGTTGATCCTATATAGTTATATATTATTACTTACTTATTACATATGTCGCAACACTTGAATAAGGATTTTGCCCAAGAAAGTGAATCACGAATTGGGACGTTGGAAAACCAGATTCCCTATTTGGGTGTTTTTGACGAAGCTCCAGCAGCTGGTGAGGCTTGACCGCCCGACGCTATGAGCCAGAAAAGGATGCTGGATGGTTGCGCAAGTGGGTGCATGAGTTTTTCATGGACGTTGCTGGATCAAGATTTGATGGGTACTTTGGTATTCCCCCGTTGGTATTAAAAAAACACACACACACACACCCTGGAGTGAGTCACCATGGTGGATGTAGGGGACGACACCACATATGACTGGGACAGAATGGGAGGGTTTAACATGAATGGGGGACGGGATTGGTTATTTTTTTGCTGTACAGTTTTTTAGTGACCCACCAAATTTGAGCTAAGCAACGGAAAGGGCCCAAACAGCCTTAGTTGTGGCAAGCCGAGTACCAGCTGCGAACCTTTCAAGAAATGATCATGTAAATAGTCACCCCCCAGAAAACAGAGATGCAAATCGTCACTTTTTCAGTAGGATTTTACTGTTCTATTTTGTTTTGTGTTTCTATATAATTACGAACTTTTTGAATGTATAATATACAGATTATAATATATATATAGATACATATACACTTTACATTGTTTGGGTACGGATTTCGGCCCCATTAAAAATGTAAAATGTGTATGCAAATAATTTGGTGCATATGATTTGGCATTGCATATATGGTGGTTTCCTAAAATGGTGATATTCCCAAATCATCCATTTTGGGACCCTTTTCTTATTGAAATCCATGGTTTTGGGGATCCTGATTTTCAGTATATGCCACCCCTTTTTCTGCAGCAATGTTCCCCAACATGCCCCAGCTCGACACTGAGGTTTGGGGATATGCGCAAGAGCGCATGGTGGAGAATCAGCTGTCGGAATTGGCCAAGTGCACGTTGGCATGGTTCGAGCGGTTGAAATACCAGGGATATTGGGATGATACATGATTTTTTACTGGCAAATTAATGACTTTTTCACGTGAATTGTACATGTTTTTTTTATGTTTTAAATCTAAAGCAACGAAGAAAAAGTCTATGTATGACATGAAGGTCTTGAAAACAGAGAGCTAACACATTTTTTGTAGCTACATGGCATGCTCACCACAGGTAGCTGGCCACCTGGTACCCTGCGGTGTCATCAGGCATAGCAATAGAAGATCCTCGGGATTTGCAACGCTTGATTTCTCGTGCGTTCCATGAGACAAACTCGGCTTGGCATTGTCAACATCCTTCACATCCACCAATGACAGGTTGCCGAAGGAAGCACGTGGCATGTTCTTACTCTTCCAGGGGGAGAACTTCGTAAGCTACGCGGGCTATGGAGGTGCCACAGCCAACACCATGCGCATCACTGGAGTCTTTACCCCGGCAGAGTTTCGCGGCCGTGGATATGGGCAGCTCATTTGCTGGTATGTATATTGGTGGACCGGTGGGACGTGGCTAAAATCATTGAATATCATCCTCTGGTAGATTTAATATTCACAGGAAACCCCTAGCCTCTATTTGATGATTTTGATGGTAAAAACAATGGTTTCCAGTTAAGATTTTCCCTTAAACCAATCCATTTAGAAGAATTATTTTCCCATGAAAGATGGTGATGTTCAATAGCTGCGCCATATCACCAGAGGGTAATGAATGACGGTTGTTTGTTTCGTGCAGGCATTGAGACGGCGGTGTTCGAGATCCGCATTTTTCAATCCCCTTGTTTCGTGTTGCTTACCCTAGCCGTAGCTATTCCTAAAAAGATACCCTCTGGTAAACTGTCCCATAACTATGGAAAATCACCATTTTCAATGGGAAAACTCACTATAAATAGCCATTTTCAATAGCTATGTTAGTTTACCAGAGGGTATCAGAAATGTAGACCTAGCCGTAGCTATTCCACATGGAGGTTTCCTAAAATGGTGCTACGAATTGTCCATGAAAAAAATCATCCATTTGGGGGTACCATGGGGTATCCCATTTATGGAAACCCCCATGTCTATGTCAACTTAGCACACCATGCAATGCCATGCCAGCTGAGGCGTGTCGTTACCTGCTGACGCCTGTGGAGAAGGAGGGGCTGGGCCGAAGCCAATTGGTGACCTACGTGATGGGACCCTTGCCACACTTTTCATGGGAGGATACGGCTACTAATATGAGAAGTGACGGTGTTTAGTATGGTTTATATAAATGTAGTTTAAGTTTGATATGATTCAATCCTTGACCCCCACAAGATGGTGCGCTACTTCGTTAGCCAAATTGGCTTATATACAAGTTCCAATTGCTAGGCTTTATGGGGGAATATATGACATATATATATACATATGTATTATATATATATACATATTATCTAGATTTAAACGTATGAAATTGAGGTTTCTAGTGGCGCATGCGGGATGCTTGACGCTTAGGTTGACGGAGGTCGACAGTGAGGTCGACGGATAGGTCGACAGTGGGGTTGACGGTCCGTCAAAGTGTCCGTCAAGGTGTCCGCCGCAACAAAACAGGGTTTTTTTTGAAATAAGGCTTATTTCGTTCAAAATAGGCCTTATTTCATAAAAATAGGCATTATTTTGTTGCAGCGGACACCTGGACGGACCGTCAACCTCACCGTCGACCTTTCCGTACAATGGGCTAATGTACCGCAATGCTTTTCAAAGGGCGTGAATCGACTCTAAACTTGAATCCACCCTTGGTGGATTGTCATCATCCGAAAAAAGTGCCCCTGATCCCTTTGAAATACGCAAGAATAGATCCTGCTTAAATCTATTAGTTTGGGGATGGATACGGGATCGCCATTGATTTTTTTTAGGTGGTGTTTTGTCGATCTGATTCACAGGTCGCATGGGTTTTTTCCAGGTGTTCAGCATTCAAACATTGCGATAATATATACCCTGAGATAAACAAACATAGATGTGGAAAATCCATGGTTTCCCGTTTGATAATGTCTGGTGGGCTTTCCACAAGTTTGCAGGATGCTAACCGCTAACATTGCCAGGATTTGGCTTTCGATTTGAGCTGCTACCATCAACACTGAGATCACTACAAGGTGGTGCTTCTCAGTCATGTTTGTTGCTTATACTTGGTTTATAAACCCCTTTGACCTCAAGTATCTATCTAACTATTTCTATCTATCTATTTGTTTGTTTGTTTGTCTGTCTATCTATCTATATCTCTATATCTCTATCTCTATCTCTGTCTGTTTGTTTGTCTATCTGTTTATCTTTCTTATCTAACTAGCTATTGTATCTACCATAAAACCATCTACCATCCCATATGCTCCATGGTGCTGGATTATTTTCCAACATTTGCCCGAACAAAATCACCCAGTTTTGTAGGTAAATATACCAGCACCATGGAGCATATGGGATATAGCATGTTATAGCATATCCATCTACCATAAACCATAGCTATACATATTATAACCGCCATTAAGTATAGTTATATCTACCAGAAACCACAGTTATATGCGTCATCAAGCAACGTACTCGCGGGCGGTCTTTGTCTGCTCAGGAATCTACCAGGGCCTGGGCTTCAGGGATCTCACCGAGGTCCGGGAATACGTGGCTGACGCGTGCTGACGCCACAGGCGACGCTGCGGAGGAACCACGTTTTTTTGAAAGGATGTTTTCCCTTGGATTTATCATGGTTTATCCATCGAGTATTTATTATATCTATGTTTATTTATTCATTTGTTTATTTATTTATTATGCTGTATAATTAGGATGTATTCATTTGCATCTTGAGATGGGACTGTTGGTGGCCTGTGCTTGAAATGTGTGTGTGTGTGTGCTTGCTTGAACCACTCCAAAGGCAAAGTGAGAGCCAATCGGGAAACAATTTGGTAGTGCAGTTTTTACCTGTGGATTTGGGGTTTCTAAATCTGAGACAACTTTGAGAAAAAACTCTGTGATCATGATGTTTAGCACATGTTTTTTCCTCAGGCTGACGAGTGCTGAGAGTGGGTCGTAATCGCTTCAGAAAATCAAGGGATGTGTCAAGTTGTTTGTCAGGACACAACAAGGACATGACAAAGCCACAGGTTTTTGGTCACTTTCCTAATCCAATCAGATCCATCTTTGTCCGGGGGTTTTCCGCACTTCAGCTTGTGTTCACATAGACAATTTGACCCGTCCCCAATGGTGTGCGTACAGTGTACAGAATTTGCACCCAGAGAGGCGAAGAAACTTCACCAGCTCAAAATATTGTGCTGTTTGTGATTGGCCAAAAATGGGCGTTGCCGTGGTTCTGGCGTCACGGAAAACGAATGTATCTCCAAAGAAATCCCAAGAGGTGGCTCCGGAATGAAGGTGGGCCCCCCCTAGCGAAGCTGGCTTTTGAGTAGTTGAACTGTATTGAGTGGTACGAATCTCTTCTCCCTACTAAAACCACCCCAATAAAAATAGGAATGGATTGGCAATTTCGTTTTATTGGTGGGTTACAATTGCGTTTTTTATTGTGGTAATCGAAAATCAATAGGAAAACAGGATGATGAAATAATGGGTTCGACCCCCTATTAATAAAAATAGAATGTTTTTTAAAAGAAAATTAGGGTCCAATCTCACAAGTTTCATTTTTTATTTTATTAATAGGTTTTCATTGGAATATTAGGGGAAAACTTTGAAATCCAATTTTCGGCAATATTATATATATATGTTGTACAAACGGATTTAATCAAATTTGAAATCTAGTTTTTTTTGTTATTAGGGTTTTCATTGGAATATTAAGGGCACCCTAATACAAACTACCCTTTAATACTAAAAAAACACTGTGTTGACCATTTTGGGGGGTGTTCTGGAATTAGGGAGCAGAGATTATAGTTAATGGGTGCTATGAACCAACCTATACCTTGGGGGCAGAACCTTGTGTTGCCATATTGTTTTTGCAAACATACTGTATTTAATTGATGCTGCTTACACATGTTGATTATGTGATTCACTTTATGGAATGGGCTTGCCCGTGGGCAAAGTTGCATGCTTCAAGCAGGGTCATGGAATCCCAACTTTGAATTTTACACAGTTCACTTCCCATTACCATTGCACATCTTTACATTCCTCACTGCAAACTGCATCCAGAACCGGGTCTTAGGAGATGCCAACATCCCAGGATCTCCCAGGTGGTCATCAGAAAGCACTAGAATACTGGGTCCCCAGCATGCCAAAATGGGCGGATCACGTTCCAACAGTGTTTCTGTGGCAGGTGATGTTGTTTCTTGCAGTGTCTTGGGATGGAGGGGTTGGTGCAAAATGGATCCATCCGAGGATCTGAGAAGTCGGAAAGTTCGGATGGACCAATTGAATCCAATCTGGCTGGTGGTTTGGAACATGACTTTTATTTTTCCATATATTGGAATAGTAACCCCAACTGACTCATATTTCTCAGAGGGATTGGAACCCCCAACCAGCAATTGATATATATATTGATATCTTCACCCTTCATCACCCTTCAGGTTTTCCCAAGCCTCGATGCATCTATCTCCGGCTCTCAGCTTAGCTTCGGGGGCGCACAGCCAGCAGAAGAGTCGTGCCCGGGGCTCGGTGACCGCCACAGGGATGAACCGAAGGATTCAGATAATTCTGGTGAAGATTTAGTGATGTTTCTGTTTGGTAAAGCCCCATTGTCAATACATAAGTTGATCCTGAACCCACATGCTTCCAACCGTTTGGTCACATGATGACATGGGGGGTTGACGAACAGCAACTGGGACGCAACCATCTTGTAGTGATGCGATGCTCCGTGGCAAATGTGAACCAATGGCCCCGAGAACTTGTACACAGCCATGCTTTGGAGCCATGAATTTTGCTGATTCAACACGAGGTATGAATGCCATTTTCACAAGTTGTTTTTTCCTTCAATCAAGGGGGCTGTACGGTAGTGTACCCCATGACAGACAAACCACACAAAACCAATGGAGAAGCCCAGATATGCTGCATAGATTTATATCCATAAATGATCTGGCTGGTGGTTTGGAACGTTTTTAATTTTCCATAATATATAGGATAATCCTTCCCATTGACTAATATTTTTCAAGATGGTTGAAACCACCCACCAGTTATGAATCATGAATCGGAGGTCTGAGGTCCGCAATTTCACTGAAGCCACCCCATAGCTGGGATAATCCAATAGAAGTAAGCACCAGGAATCCATGTAAATCACATAAATTCCACAGACGTTGGGTCCATGGTTTTTAATAATTAGAATCCACAGTATATTATACACATATATATATATATATATTATACATATATATATATATATAATATATACATATATATATATTATACATATATATAATATACATACATATATATATGTGATACATATATATAATATACACATATATATGTATATAATACACATATATATATAATACATATATATATAATACATATTTATATATGTATATAAATACATATAAATCCCAAAGAAAAATCTCATAAATGTGTTAAACCCATAGATAAATCCATATAAAGCCCATCCTTCACTTCGGTCACGTCCGTTTTTCAGCTGAGGCCGGCCCAGCATGCAGGTGAAGGTCGTTTTGCCCACTGGGGAGGCCAGGCTGGCGGCCTGGGATTTTACCAACATGGCCATTGTGATGTCTACCCACTGGCAAACTAACAGTTTGCTATTGAACATGGCCATTTATGGTTGATTACCTCGTAAAAATGGGTGATGTTTCATAGTTTTTTGTATGTTTACCAGAGGGTATGTGGTGGTAAAGTCATAGGTATATACCGGTACATATTGCGACATACCTCTATGATTTCTAAAATGATGGCGAAGTTGGTTTTACAACTAGGCTGTAGGTATGGTATGAGGTCTACAGACTGGCCAACTTGGAGGAGATCCATGGAGGACCATTGCCTGGACCCAGCTGCAGTATCCCAAGGCCCAAACCTCCCAATGAAACCCCATGGTTAGAGTACCAATTGTGAAGTTCAATATTGTTATCATCCTAGTATTTCTTATATATATATGTGTATAGATATTGTTGGAATATGTTGAAACCAAATATCACAATTATCATATTACATGTTGTTCCTATGTGTTCTTTTTTATATGTATAACATATATATATATTTACATATGAATAGAAATATGTATATGTATATATGTATATATGTATATATGTATATGTATATATATATATATCTGTGTAAATATTTGTATATGTATATTTATATCTATGTAAATATATGTATATGTATTATGTATTCATTATCAAGCACTATTCATCACTGATGATAATTGATAATCACCAGTACTCAAGCATGTTTGGGTACACAATATCCGTTATATAATATATTGTTGGTTCTTTACCCATTATTTACCACCATTATATAATCATTATTTTCTTTTCATTTGGTGATACAAGATTCCACTTTGTTTCTTACTGAAGTGAACGGAATATAAATCTATTAATTGTATCCATTGCATCCCTTTCAAGTTTTATTCCCTATGTATATATATAGATATATTATATTGTTTTATGTTATGTACATAGTGATTGATTGATTGACTGACTGATTGATTGACTGACTGAAAACCATAACCACATATTGAAGAATCAAACATATTTTATTGATTGATTAACATTATATTGAAGTATATTGATAGAACTGACTGATTGATTGATGGATTTTCACCTACAGTAGTCAAAGTGACGCCAGGTGAATGTCCCAGTGGAGCCCAACTCCACACCTGGACACCTCAAAGAGAACCTGAAGTGCCGCTTTTTCTCCGGGCTCTTTTTGAGAAAATGGTCGGAAAACGGTGGAAACATGGTGATTTACCCTTTGGTCAACCAATATAGCTATTGAAAATGGCCGTTTATAGTTGATTTACCCATTGAACATTGTGATTTTCCATAGTTATGTTAGTTTACCAGAGGGTATATAGAGGGATTTGTTTGTACGAAATTCATGGGATCAACATTCAAGTATCGATATAAATCGTTGATATGGGATTGTTTGGAATGGTTGGGAAATGTTTGCGGTTTGGTAAGCTATAGAAACCTCGGGCGCTGGATGCTCCGAATTAAAAAAGGGTCAACCCTTCCAACCTATCAACAAACGTGGCAGTGGGAAAGTGGGAAGATATCCCATCCCCAGTATTTGGCCGTTTGACCCATCCAGGTACAGCATCCGGGTTCCACCCAAGCAGATCAAACTCACCTGCGAAGGCGCGGGAGCCGGCGAGCCGGTGGGCTTTGCTGGTAAACCAACGTTGTTTGCTATGGTATAATTTACCATTGGTTACCAGAGGTTTTTTTTTGTCTATATGTTCTATAAATGATAACTGTCCCCTTTTGATGACTCATTGAGGTTTTTTCGTTGGAGTTCATTCATTATTTTAAATGATAACTATCAGACTAGCGCCTCTATGATGATTCATTTATAGGTTGGTTTACCCATGAACAATGATGTTTTCAATAGCTACCTTAATAGCTATGTTAAATCACCAGAGATACCGACATTTTACCAACAATTTGATTCATGGGTTCGTTTGGGCATGCTTGGGTTTATGCTTATGTTAGATGGGATGTATAGTTGAGTAGATAGATTGAGATAGATGAACTAGATTTGATTGGATTAGCGTACAATGAATGAAATTGGGTCAGATAGATACGTTGATGGATGAATAATAGGTGGAGCGGATAATCTCTACATACATGTGTTTCACATATTATGTATATATAAATATACGTATGTATAGTACTGGTAGCATTTGGGATGTTACCTTTCACATGGCATGCACCAAACCATTAAGTTCCAACTTGCCCGCATTCGCTGTGATGGATAGCACAGTCCATGTTTCAAGATTTGGATGACCTTATCCAAGGGATGAAAAAGGTCATTTTGAAAGGCGGCTTGATGTTAGCCAGTCAATTTGATTGCATTCCAGGTGAACGATCCTATCATATCCTGATCCTCTTCTTGTGGTCCCATATATTTCCCCATCATTTTTTTGCGATTATCCTAGTAGATTCATCCTCTTTCAGTCAATGTGGTGAATTTTATTCAATTGAAAGTATGCAATACACATACATATGTATATACGTATATGTATACATGTATTCACGTATGTGTATACATATATATAATAGACGTGTACACACATATATATATATGTATATACGTGTATATATATATATATACATATTGTTCATCAGTTTTCCATGCATTTATGTGCACATATGTATTTTCCACACATCCCATCATTCACTACTCACTACTCATCCCACGTTATTTTACTGGAATCGTATTGGAAACTGGATGGCTATCTTGGAAGATTACGTTGAGTGATGATCATTTGTATACAACCATATGCAACATAGTGATCTAATTCTGATCTAAGACCTTTTCTACTGTCCAACAACAAATATCCATTCAATAGGGCATGTTGGAAGGTTATAGTATTTGTTTCTGGTGCAAATTTAGGGATATATTGCGATACAAGAGTACAGGATAACTTTTCCATTCCACACTCAATGTATACCTATATTTGTATACGTATACAATGTGTACATATATATATATATATATATCTGTATATATATATTATTTCAATTTATTTGATTTATCTATGTATTTATTTTTTCATTATATTACTTATGTAAAATTTATTAACATTGATTTTGACAAACATCATGTAAAAAAAAAAACGATATTCATAACATATATATATATATGTATATATGACTGGAATTTAAATCACATTTGATATAATATATACTATTGTTTTTTCTTTTTTTGAATACAGCATAATAAAATATGACCTGAAAAAATGTACACACATACATATATACCGTATTATGCATTATTTGTATTATCCATGGATATCATCCTCATCCTTTAGATCCCGCGAGGCCGTGAGCTGGATGACATCAAACCGCTCACGGGTGAACCAAACAATGCCGGGGGCCCTTTTGTGCACCGTTGAACCCCCAAAAACAGGTGGACTTTTCCAACGGGAAATGCACCACGCATTTGGGGAATCCATGGAAAATTGTGAGGATTTTAACCGCAAATCCAAGGAAGATTTGTGAATTCGTGAAATGATTATTACCATCTGGTTATTTAACATAGCCATGGAAAATGGCCACTTTATAGATGGTTTACCTATTAAAAATGTTGATTTTCCATGGCTATGTTAAATAACCAGAGGGTAATACAACTGGTTGCCGGTTGTTTGTGTCCAACCCTTCCCATATGCTCCATGTATGGAATATTTACCAACATTTGCCCTAAAAATCACCCAAATGTAGGTAAATATACTATACATGGAACATATGGGCTTGGTGGCACGATGGTTTCCCAGTTTTTTTACGCACTGGGCACACCACCAGAAACCCGCGCCAAGGTGCAAGATGGTGCCGTGCTGGTGGCCGAACGACGTGAGGGAGTAGTGGAGGTTTGGGGGTTCAGTTCCGTTTGATAAGTGGAGATATAGATGGATATGGCTATAACCCATATGCTCCATGTATGCTGTATTTACCTACAAAACTGGGTGATTTTGTTCGGGCAAATGTTGGTCAATACATGGAGCATATGGGTAATATGCTATAATTATATTCAACTTGGTTTATGGGGGTACGTGCAATGTTCTTCCGATTTGTGACCCGTACTGCCAGTACCCCCCAGTTTTCCGACGTGCTATTCAATGGGTTCTCAACCACCATCAGGTTCTTTTTAAGTCTTCATTTCACAATTTCGACATGAATCCTAGGTCAATCTTACATGGATACTTTGATCCTTTAGTCTTTTGGTATCAATGGGATTATCTACTAACCAGCAAAGAATTTAATTTTTTGCAGGGTATCTAAGATTGGCAATGAGCCCCCAAGTTTGATGCCAAAGAACTCCCGCCTTCAGGAAGACATGTCGACGAAGGCATCGCCACCCCCCACCATGATTAAGAAGGCTGGTGACCCGACTCCGCCATGGTCCTGCTAGCGATTGTGCTCCCCAAGTTGGATGTGTGGACCGGACGTATGACGGCATAAAGAATATAGATACTGTATACCTACTTTAACCCACAACCCGAGGACCCCTAGTTGTATCAGAGATTGATTAATCTTAATTGTAGACTAACATAGAAAATTATGTTGGGGCACCACCTTGTAAGAAGGGAAACCAATAAATACAATTCCGGGAGTTTCGAGAATTTGTGACAGGTTGATCCATAATTTTCGCAAATTCGCACTGGTTGGTTGACTGAAAAAGATGGGCGTGTACCGCCCCATTTTTAAAGACCAACAGGTAAATTATGACAAATGGTGTGACAAACTGACCCAAACTGACCCATGTATGCAATATAAGAATAGGTTGGTTCGGCTTTGTGGATTCTCAACTTCTCCACGTTTTTTGTTGGATGGCTGCCAAGAGCTCTAGACAGCCAGCTTACGACTGGGCGATCAGTTGCTTTTGCATGGACGTGTTTTTCCCCAAAATCGGCGGAAATTAGATATGGGCTTGCCGAAAACAGGGCACCCCTAAATCCACTGTTTGCTCATCATTTCATATAGTTTCACCATTACAACTCTGCCAGCCATGTGGGTATACCCCTCGTGTTAAAACAGATGGGCCCCATGGCCACCTTCTGCCAGGAGGAACCACCAAAGCCCAAGAAGCCGAAGAAGGCCGCGGGCAGGGGCGGGCTGCGGCGGGGAGAAAGTTGCCGGTGCTAGTGACTCCTAGGTGGGGAAGTGGATCCGTTAAGAGTTGATAAAAAGTCTTGGAAGACAGCAAGATCGAGAAATGTTTGATTTCATGATCATCAAGTTACATTTTATGTCATTTAAGATATCGTTAGACCAGCGCAAATCACCCATGAAACGCCGGAGAGTCACAGCCAGGACGTGGTAAGGCCGACCTTAGTGGAAGGACCGGAATTCATGGGGAATTCCATGGGGAATTCAACACACATGGGATGATGTACTGATTTATAATGTCAACCCTGGATGAATTTCAACCCCGATCCTTAAGGCTGTTTAATTAGGGGGTACCATAAAAAAGCATCAGATGAAATGACTACTAGGGAAATACCCCCCTAATTAATAAACCATTATACTATTGTTTTGTGTTATTGTTTTGATGTTTGTAGTGAAGTGTGGTATGGTGCACACTAGATGTGGGGATACGTGGGGTGTAGACAAAAAGTTTGAGATTCTTGGGATTTGAACATGAAAAAATGTTGATTCAACAATGAAAAATGGTGATTTGATATGATTTGGCCACCAAATTAGATTTAATGGGATGTTAATCGTATATTTTTAAACCAACTATATCTAGTTTGGGTCTGCTCGAAAACGTGGTATACCCCTAGTTGGGCCATTGTAACACAGGAAAAATGACGATGAATCATTGAATTTTGGATGCAATATTTTTGGTCAACCAATCACATAGTGGTTTGGTGAGGGCACAAGTGTCCCAAGGGGCACAACTCGGGGTAAGCCTAACTATGTGAACCGCTGATGAGTGGGACATGTTTCAATGGATGAATCATTCCCCACCCGCCAAAACATATGACTCATTGTGTGGGGTGTCCAACGTTTGGTGATTGCAATGCTAGTCGTTGTTCCACTTGGTCACACCCTATTTGATTTTCTTTCAAAATCTTCGTGCCACGTGGGCTAAACATGCTGTTCTGTTTTCCTGACTTTGGATGGTGATGCGACCTTGTCGGGCCACTTGTTTGAAGGACAATGAAGAAACAACAACATGTTGGTGCGCTGAACACCTACCCCTCAAAGGTGAATCCACAGTTTCCTGCTGAGATATTCCCCATCAACTTTGATGACGAAGGCATCATTTCCACATATTTCCCTTGAACTTTGAACATTTCTCAACCAAGACAACCTCGAAATCCACCAATTTGATGAACATGTCCCAAGCAAAAATACCCCCTGCATCCAAATCATCCAAAATCATCCAAAATCCCAGAGAAACTGAGGCAAAATGGGCCATTTTTGGCCCATATGACCCCAGTCGCCAGGAGACGTCAAGAAAGAGAAGACTTTGCAGCCCGGCCATCAGGGTTGGGCGGCCAAAGCTGCCTACCTGGAGGCATGGCTGGGGCTGGGCCAAGGCACCTCCAAGTACCCATAAAAATGGTGCATTACCCGTAGAATTGTGGTACTTTTACCCTTTTTGGGATTTCGTGGGTCTAGCTATGTACTGCTAGATACTGACATGTTACATGTGTGGCATTAGTGAGTTTATCTTGTCTCAAGACATGCTATGCAACCAAAATGAAGGGAAATCCAACAAATTATATGATGTTGCAGTTACAAATTTTGTCACTGCCCGGTTTCTTAGCATATTTGTCATTCTGTGGCATTTACATTAAATTTCATTGATGGGCACAAAGGAGCAAGCATATGGTTCCTGACTCCAAATGGGGTATCCCATATCCCCACATTTGTCAGTTGATCATGAATTCAATGGGCACTTGGATCAAGTTCCCAAGTATCACAGTGGATCCCAGCTGATTTGGAACATGATATGAACCAACCATCATGGGGGCCTTCCGGGCCGAAGGCGAAGTCCAAGAAGCGACACTTGGTGTATCTGAAGATTGAAAACATCGAGGAAAAGAAGGCCCCAGGGTTAATGGGCTCCCAGCGTTGAGCCATGAACGTAAGAACCGTTCCCCTGTTGATGGGTTTTTCCAAGGTGGTCAAGGTGGTGCCCTGGTCAGTTGTTATCCCATTTCCTATAGTTATATAATGTGTATAATATACATATATATATATTGTTTTTCTCTCTCTCTCTCTTTGCCAGAAGCTGTAAAATTCACTATCCCAGCTATCAGGGGCACCACCTATTAAGATGTTTGTTGTTTGACTGGTACGTTGCATGACTAGCAATTTGACTTGGATGGCCTTACAAGGTACACCAACATGGGATTTTGGCAAGCAAACTGTGGGGAAACATCATCGTCCAACGACTGGTTTTTATCCACGTGGGCATTTGGAAGCCCTGGCAAATCAAATTGGGAAACTGGGAATTCATCACACCCAAGTGTGATTTTTTGCCTGCCAACATGGGAATTCAACCTCTAAAGCGGAAAGGTAACCAACAAATAAACATATCCAAGCAGGATCAAGCAGGAAAAAGGTGGATTTAGTTCATGGAATTTCTTCCGCCCCTATAATGATATGTGATCGTGATCTTTACACAGGCCCATGCAACATTGGGGGTTCTGACTTGAGACGATGCAAACTGGTAAGCCGACATTGAAGGCAGCATCGACTGCAGTGACATGCACCGATCAAAGAGCCAAAATCAGTAGACTCTTCGCAATGTTGGACATCGTGGCGAGCCTAGTGATACGGTGGGTGGACCAGTGGAAGAAATCCTGCACCACCTTGGATGGTTGAAACTGAAACCATATAAATAATGGGATAAACCATCAATCAACTGGTGCAGGATTTCTTCCATCCACTGAGATTTCAGCAGATTTCAACCCATCATCCGCAGCACTGTCCATGGGTCCATGGGTCCAATGGGTCCATGGCGCAGGCGTATCCAGAGCACGAGGACTTCCAAGTGGCCTTGGCCTTAGGGGACCCACAGTGCTCCCCAGTGTGGACTGCTGGAACCTCAGCGACAGAGCGGCTGGGGCTTAGATTCTCTTAGATGATGGAAATGTAATTGTTTTGAGAATTATTATATCGAAGCATATGACATACAATTTGTGTGTGTGTGCAACTACGTATCTTTATATAGTCTGTGTGCGCGCGCAGAGGTATCAGCGCTTGAAACAAAGAGGGTAGATAACGTAACGAACGCGGTTCGCAAGGGATGGGGGACCTCACAACCACACCGTCCAATTGCTGCATCCAATTACTGGCCAGGGAATGAGATGACTTGGACTTGGTATGACTTGGTTCAAATTTCAATAGACATTTTTTTAAGATACCACCAGATTGTTTTTTACCCTGTAGTAAGCTAAGATAGCCATGGAAATGCCACCATTTGTGGATAACTGTCCGCCGTTTTCCATCATTTTCTATGGCAAACTGTTAGATTACCAGAGGTAACCATCGAAAGATGAGGACTGGTTAAAACCTTGATGCAAGTTTTTGGGGACTAACATCCAGCCTTCCAGCTGCACAACTGTTTTGGGGCGAACAAATTCCATGATTCCATGTTTTCGGGTTGACCAGCTGTCCTTGGCTCGCCTTCAGCAAGATGCTGAACTCCCGGAGAGGGCGATGGAGAGAGAGTGAGTTATGTTTGCTGATTAGGTTTGCTGATTAAGTTTATTTACACCCCAAAAAGAAAACGAGTTTCATCCTTGGACACATCTACCATAAACTAACGTCCATAAACCCAATCGTTAAACTAGCTATTCGATAAACCAACTTAGATCCAGCTTAGCTATCTCATGAAGTTCCACGCGGCTCCACCTCGTACAGAAACCATTCAGCCACTCGAGTTGTACCACCATTATATTCCCATTATCCCCCAGTAATCCATAGTAATCCCTATCATTTACCCACAAAAATTGCCGAAAAAGCCGGAGAACGGATGAGAACGGCCGGTGCCAAAGAGGCCGTGGTCCAGCTCCTTGAGATCGGCGAAAAGGCGCGCTTCACGCTTTCGCGCAAGGCTCGAGTCAGATGGGAAGGAGGATTTTTCATGGGCCATGGGGTGGAACTGGGCCATGGAGGAAATCTTTGGACAAATAAATAGGAATACTGAAAAATGAGACGAGAATTCTACTTAAATCCGATCAGGTTGGGTTTGAACATGGGCCCAGGGATGGAAAATCATAGAACACAATGATTTCCAGATATTTCCATGGTATATAGATTCCAATTCGATTGTGTTCGGGTATATGATTCAACATGTATCTCTCGTCGCTATACTATTCTATTCTTTATGCACTTCATGTG
>Ga0126342_10009242_pt1 | contig 17669 bp, 16 predicted proteins | sample Cyp1metagenome_FD_92528 | JGI IMG/M metagenome (GOLD analysis project Ga0126342, IMG submission 92528) | Coral microbial communities from Lord Howe Island, Old Settlement Bay, Australia - Cyphastrea 1 metagenome | ecosystem: Host-associated > Invertebrates > Cnidaria > Coral ... | reverse complement strand
TGTGCAGTATATACCGTTTATAGCCAAGGGAGCTAGCTTTGGCTTGCATGGATTGACGCGCCGTGCGAAGATCTAGCGCCTGAACGCGGCCATGTGATCGACAGAAAAGATCACGTTCATGACCGATCAGAACAGTTTCTGTGCAATCGGTTGCCGCTATTCTTGTGTTGCTTGCTTTCAGTGGGAGCTACATTACTGCACTTGCCGCAGTCGCTTGGCAGGTCCAGCACGCTGCGATGTCGTGATCTTTGCTAGTGCTGTTGCAGTTCACGGTGCTCATGTGTTTGTTATCAATCTGTGCTTCTGAAACTAACAGTCTTCATGACAGCCTGTGTTTTCTGTTGTTCTGCCAGGTACCGACTTCATCGCGCAGATGCTGCTGTTCCTAAGCATCATGTTCGGAAGCAGCGGTCGCATCTTTCTGTAGCCAGGTACGATTCCGTCTTCATCACGCCCATGCCGCCGCTCCGCTCGTGGAAAAAATAGGCGTGCTTGCGGACCTACCATACATACATACATACATACAGACAGACAGACAGACATACATACATACATATATGCATCCATACATCCATCCATCCATCCATCCATCCATCCATACACACATACATACATACATACATGCACACATACATGCACACATACATGCACACATACATACATGCATACATTCATGCATACATGCATACATACAGACATACAGACATACATACATACATACAACACAACTTGTCCATACACAACTTACTCACACTTACTCTTCCACACACAACTTACTCCACGCCAATCCTTCACCATCTCTATTTTCTCTTTCCTGCTCTCCCCATGCCATCTTTACCTTTCTTTTGCTGCTTGTTGGAAGAAGTTGGCATGTGGGGTTATCCGGTCCTTTAATTTTTTTCAATTGCGGTCAAATCAATCCATCCGAAAGCCGAACAAAAATTGGACAGTTCAGGGGCGAAGACAAAAGTCGAACAACAAGGCAGACAGCAAATTTATTGAATTGTTGCGCCTTCCTTTTCCGTATTTATCATGTCAAACTCAACTTGTGCTTTGACAGAGAGGTTTGTGAACTGGTGTCAGCAAAGATGCAACAATCAAAAGATGAACAAGAAGCTGAAACAATTTATACCGCAGCAGGACGCCTGTTTTGATAGTGCACTTTTTTTTGGACTGGGTTAGTGGCTTGTATTGAGATGGCACGAGGACAAATTCATGTACATAATTCTGATTCACGATGAAATTGAGGTAAAGAAATATAATCAAGTATATGGACAGGGTGCCTTGTTACCTCATAAGCAGTGGAGTTGAAATGCCGACGACTGATAACATGTTTGGCAACATGTTTTCATCTAAAATAGGCGACTTCAATAGCTGAAAGGCCGACAAGTGCTGAAAGGAGAAAGCAGGATGACGGTACTACAGTAGAAAACCGAATGACAAGGGCTATTTCAAAAAGTGTTGCCAAAGTATACCGAAACAATGTTGTGCATGTAATATTTGTGGTTCTCATCTAAGTTGCAAATCCAGCTTGGCGGAGCACGAGAAAGCAAAAAGTGCCAGAGGTTCTTGGTGTAACCCGAGTATGTTTCTGGATGAAGAAAATATTGTAAAGCCATAGTCTCATACTGTCCAATGAGTAGGCTGGACGGTTCGGCAGAAGCTTTCGCGACAAAGACAAGATTATAGAAAACCTTTACGTACATACATTATTATGCGTAGGAGGGCAGAGGGCATAAGCCCACTTGAAAGACTGATACGAAAAGACTCAGAAATTTGATGTAGGCACAACTTTAGATCTAGCTTCGAAATGGATGAGGGCACAGACGAATAAACAAACAAGAAACTACACAAAGTACAATTCCTACACCACCGTTTTCACCGTTTTTGTGATATGATATTTTTAAAACGTACATCTCGCAACATGCCACTAACATCCATACATCCATAGTTAATGGATGTCAGTGGCGTGTTGCGAGATGTAGGTTCTCAAATTCAAACTCGATTGCCCTACGCTTTGGTTTGTATAGACATTTTCAGTAAGAAGTGCCATAGATAGTGTCAATATGCGCACCATCATGGTATGACACCAAATGCGATGCCAAACGCAATTCAAAACGAAATTTAAAACGCATCTAAATTTGTCGGTTGTTTGAAGTGCGGTTCTCTTTGCTGAGGATCTTCCCGACCTGAATCCGGAAGAGGAGCAAATAGTGAGTCCTGGGCTCAGAATTTGCTGGCCGTCGAGATATTTCTGGAATTTCGCATAAGCGGTGCATATTGAGTTCAATTCGATGTTCAAACATCTTCACAATCGAAGATAATGTTTGATGACATTTGTTATCCTTTGTTATGGTCGGCAGCAAATGTCCAAACCAGGAACCGATATTTCCCCGCGCAGTGGTCGGAAGATATTTGTGGCCAGCCTGCCAGAAGTGAATGTCATAAGGACGAGCAGCATGGGATCTATTGGGGTCTTGTAATTTCCTGCTTGGACATTTTAGGTCATGTCAAGTCATCTCAGGCTTGCCTACATACTGTTTACGGTATCTGCATGTTTAATCATTTTGATTGATTTTGATGCTTTTGCTTTGGATATGTCAGGATATGTCAGGGGCTTCATAGTTGCTTTGATTCTACTTAGTCGACTTAGTTCTGATAGCTTCCGGTGCAACTTGAGTTTCGGCTCTACTTTGCAGGACACAGCCCGGTAGTCCCAAGACTGAAGCCCGAGGAGTGATCGTGCAGCATTGGTGCAGCTTTTCCGGAGTGTTGATAGCATGTTGACATCATGTTCATTGATACACCTCGCTCGAGTCTAAACCACCCTCGCAAACCTCTCCTCATCAACTGTCTCAGTCTCCCAAGCCGTCTCAAACCTCATTCGTTCAACTCGTTCAACATCCCGACGTCTTTGTCCTTCGCATTCCTTCGCTCTCAGGTTGTTGCTGATGGACCGGTGGATGGATCAGTCGTCCTGCTGCCAAGAGTGACCGAGACTGAATTCAAAGCTCAGGCTATGCCGAGAAGATCCGAGCCGATGAGATCAATGGAAATTTCGTCAGATTTTGCGTCGCTGCAATTCATCCAAGAGCAAAGGCGCGAGGTCAGATGCTACAAGCGCTCCGCAGGTGAAACGTGCACCTCCGTTCTGGAGTAATTTCAGACATGAGACACCAGCTCTCCGAAGGCACTCGAGTTGAGTTGGTGCTGCGATGCTTCTTTAATTGCGCACATGCGAAACTCAGAAGTAGACTCCAAAAGTAGCGTTTCTACTTTGTACTATTTCCAGATTGCGCTTTCTGAGCCAACGAAAGGCACGATCAGATATCAAATGAAATAAATTCAGATAAACAACAATAAACATCGGTTTCTTCAGTTTCTTCCCCTACTCACCATTTCTCACCCGACTTTGTGCAACATTTATCAGTTGCATTATGAACATCGCTTGAACTTTGCGTCGCGGTGCGAGGGAATCTTTGCGAATGGACTGGATGAGATGTCGCTTAGGCCATGTGGCCATGGCCTTGGAACCGATGGATCCGATGGAACCGATGGAACCGGGAGCCGTACTGTGTGAAGAGCTCTGCTCCGAGGTTCCGGAAGCCGAAATTGAAGACATCAAGAAGGCGATGGCACTTTGGAAAATGGCATGAAGATAGCTGCAATATCTGGAGTGATGAGTGAAGATGACATAAACTTGAACGTGTTCTTCTTGAGTGGATAAAAGCACCAGTTGAGAAGTCAATCAGATCCATCACAATGGTTTTCCTGCCGCCTGCGCCCCCGACATTTTGTAAGCACTTCCTACTTTCAATTCGGGCCTAATGCTTCAGTGGCTCACGTTGGATGAGGCTCTCGAGCCTCATGTTGGATGGCTGCGGCTTGCCAAAATTTGGGAATGAATTTAAAGATTGTCCCATCTGAATTTTGAATATGCATATGAATCTTTGAAACTGCTATACTGTATACGTAGAGGAGCATAAACAATCATAAACACATCAAGATGCGCAGGGAAGCATGGCCCACGGTGTGCGGGGATGTAGGTGTCCAGGGTTTGAATTTTGGCTTCAATAAATCCTGCCCTTCACGGAGCTCAGCCAAGGATGTGCCTCTATCGCCGCCTGTCATCAATGGATGTGTCACTTGGCAACGTGCCTGTATACTGTAGTTTGTAGTGGCGCCCAAGGCAAACCCACAGGAAAAATCCAAGCGCTTTTTCGGAGTTCTCTTAGATTTCCGTTGTTGCCATGCAATGCGACCCGTCTCAAGTCTCGAGTTTCCAGAGATCTTTTGGACGCTTCGCCCAAGGTCGGGTGAGACGGGCTTTGGCATCAGCCAAATTCAGGAGAGCTGTGCACGTTAGAATGTCTTCGTCTCATGGCACATTGACTTTGCATTCTCCATGTTAGCCTCTCTAAAATACGTTGTGGTGAGGGACGTACTCAGACAGCATGTGCTCGCTTGTGCACCTCTGTTTTTTTTCTCGCTAGCCCACCTACTGCAGGGTGTGAATGTGCAAACCTGTCAGGTTACAATACCGGCAAAATAGTAGCAATTTCTGAAGCATGTAACAATATTGTAACAATATTGCCTCAGCCCCCAGGTTCCCTGGTCCCCGTCCTCCCCTGGTCCCTAAGAAAAGACCCCATAGGGTGTGTGTAGTTGCGCAGTGCCACACTTCAAGTGACGTGAATGCGTCCGGTGTGCAAGTGAAAGATTTTCTGGTGCCCAAGTGAGTCAAGCCCCTATAGTCAGACATGAGGCAGATCGGCATATAGAACATACCATGTTGTGCACATCATCTTGAAAAGGACCATGTGCAGAACACGTGCACGGCACAGCGCTGCACAGTGAGCAGGCTGGGGAGCTGATGATGAGCACCGGAATCTGCGACGGCTCAACCACCAAGGCGCGACGGGCGGCTCCAGCGGCTCAAGCCACAGGGTTTGTGCTCCGTGCTTCGTGCTGTGCATTTCATCTGTGGCCCGGTTGAGCTGAGGTGGCCGACATCGACAGATTCTTCATTGCAGCAAAAGTAACCCCAGCTGAGTTGAAGAAGATTCCTGACCCAAATTGGATGTATGGAAGGCAAGGGATATTTGCGCACAAATATGTCTTGCGTGATGCTGCTCGTTGGTGGCGTTTATTCCATCTTTTTCTTTGCTGGCGCCATCACCCCATGGTTTCTGGAGTTAACGGTGGCAGTCTGGTTCTAAAGCTTGGCACGTGATCAACCACTGCGCGGATTTGGGTTCATGATACGTAAGAGTGCTGTGTGATGCTGTGTGCACGTCAGACCGATGCATGGTACATCCGTATCCGCGCTGACATTCCCACCGCAGGTACAGTTGGTACATGTTGGTAAGCAAACTTAACTTCAAGCTCAGGTTCCTCTGGCCAACAAAGCATGACAATAAAAGAATAGATTAACAGTAAATCAAACCTGTCAAGGGCAGATCCTCCATGCAATGACACACTGACTGAGGACACTGGCTGTGGTAAACGACAAGACGTTAGTCCGCTATGAGTTCCTGGAGCTCTTGCTTCGTCGCTGCCTTCGCTGCCTCGTTTTGTGGTTCACCGTGGTTCAGAAACCTTCAGCATTAGATGCATTGAATTGCAAAACATCAAGGCTTCAAGAGGTCCGCGACTAACTTGACAGGTCATAATTTAAGTCTGTCTTTTTTATGAAGCAGCACCTTGTGAAACTTGCAGCATTCCCAAGGGTTCTGGACTTTCAAAAGCCTTTGAGGAGCACTTGATGGGGAAATCAATGTGAAAATATGTGAGAAATGGTTCGCAATGGGCACTGCGGCCACCAGTTGAATTGTGAGGTGTGGCACACCATCACTTCTTGAAGTCTGGCGCTGGGGTCCTTAGAATCGCATACCTTGCATCTTGAGTCCATTTTCATGTGGCGCTATGCTTTTCATGTCTCCTCTAGCATTGTACATATTGCAATTCACAGTAACATTTGGCATATTTTGGCATAAACTAACTCGTACAAACTCGTAGTATCTCGTAATTCTACGTGAATCACTGCCTTGCCCAATTGGATCATCTCTCCAAGGCGGCCGAGAACATGGCCGAGGCTCAAGCCGGACTCGTTCAATCTTCATACCGGGTTCAAACGGGACCTGTGGTAACCTGACAGTAGTCGGAAACACTAGTAATGGGTAGATATCAGTAAATATCAGTGGTGTAAAAACGGAAAAAAATCACAGCTTGATGCAAAGCCCTGCATCAAACCCTCGAAACATCCTTGCGACTTCACAAGTTGCGGCATTTTTTTGCAATGTGATGAGCAGGGACCCAAAGCGAACCCCATAGCGAAATGCATAGCATCCAGGAGCGAACCTTGTGGCAAGCCCTATAGCAAACCCCCTGCTGATCCTGTCCCCTATGCCGTTTATGGCATCTTTTGGGACAAATGCCTTGCAAGGCAACAGTTCTGATCCTCAAAGCATTTGAGCCTGACGGAAGGCACGGTTGTTGCAACGGTGCCTCACCCTGGACAGCCCTGAGTGCCGGCGATGGCCAAACGCCGTGTATACCTTGAACATTAGCGTATACATTGCATACATATACGATCATATACAGTTTATATACATTCAACATTCGACATTGGCATACACATTGGGTATGCAGTTGCTGCGCGCAGGCGTGCAGAACAAGAACTTCACGGATTCTTCCGTGCTTTGTGCACAGAGGTCAGGATCCAACGTTTTCCCGCAGAGTTCTCAAGCATCTGCCGGTTTGCTATTGCATAAATTTGCTAGAAAGAACGAAATTGGCCAAAATAAAAGTTTACTAAATTCAACTTTCGGCTATGTACTGCAAAGGCAAGAAATGCAGCAGGAAATGGCATAACATAGGGAGGCGCAATGGAAGGTGCTTCAAGGCAATGCAAGACGGCCAGTATAGTTTGAACGGACATGAGGTATTCGCACGTATCAATTTACATACTTGCATGACATTCGTATTAGGTGCGTGGTGTCACCATGCGTACGCACTTGAGCACGTGATGTACTTGATAAACATCGGATTCTCGTTGCATGTGTAGTATGACCAACTCGCGAATTTGCATCGACAATAAACATGAGGCTCGAAACACGGGAGATGTTCTCCATAGACCTAGTGACTAGTCATGAGGGGTTGGTTTGTGAGCCTATCGTCACACATCCGTGCTGTGCAGGCAACGGATGATCTCTACAAGAAACACGCAGACCTTCTGGTGGGCCATTTGGAGCCGGAACTCTGACGTTCTCGGAGTCGCCATGAGACATCCCAACGATGTATCATTTTTTTTAATATGTTAAATTGCATTGCATACGCCCCGAACGTACATCACACTTTACATTTAGATACATTTAGATACATTAAGCATCTTTCAAAATCATTGATTGGCAATCATCGAACCTGCATCGCATCATATTTTGCCGTCCAGGCGATGGTGTACAAGCGCTTCGGCGGCTCAAAGACACCACCTGGCAAGCCAAAATTCATGGCCCTGACGCTCAAGTTTCCGTGATGAAAGAAATGAGTTTTGAGTCTTTCTCTCACACAGCTAGATCTTGATTGTAGACAGCTGAATTTCATCTTGAGCAGTGAAATATCGTTCTCAATGTTTTTTGCGCCTGTTTTGCTTTAGTTTTGCTTGCATTGAACTTGTCCTCCACATCCTCAAACACTTGGTCCAAGTACACCCTTTTCATCCCCCTGATCCCCCATAGGATCTTTCATAGGATCCTACCACTCTGGTTTTCCATCGCATGATGTGATGCTGAAGATTTTGGTGGTCCTTGTTTGCTAGAGGTTTATATCTTTGGCTTTCCCCCACCGGTTTCACACGGCAACCGTGAAGTTTCTGGAAATTTCTGGCGTGCATTTCTTTTCATACTGTGCCACCGGTCCACATCTTGACCGTTCTTGCACACAGTTCCACTGCAGGCGCTTGGCGAATTCCAACAGCTGCTGGAGCTGCCAATGTTCGACCAGTTCGGAAAATTGATCTTTGTCAGTTTGCATTTTTCGGCCCGTGTTTGTAGTTTTGGGAAGTTGGCATAGCAGTTGGCTTGCTGACTGGAGCTGAGTACAGTGACAGGAGGTAGCAAACATCCACGGCTTGGGCTTTCAACCGAGACAATCGTCCCTCGCATTTCGCATGGGCATCTTGGAGCAGAGTGAAGCAAGAACAGAGAAGTGAAGCTAGAGAAGCTAACAAACTCTTGGACGTAACGACTTAACGGCTTAGTGAAGCCAGATATAGCCTTACGGTATGTCTTAGTATGCCTTAGTGTGGCTTATTGTCTTAGTATTGTCGGACAAGCACCAAGGCATGATGTGCCAGAGTGATGAATCGGGTTCATCGAGATTCCAAGAAATGACGCTCTTCGGCCCGCAGTTTTGTTGTGCAAAGACTACCATCAAGCATCAATCACTCTGCCAGTCTCTCGAAACTTCGGCCCTCCGCAAGTTGAGAAATTCACAAAATAAAATTGAAACATGCCAAAGCAACAAATCCACGCCTCCTGAACACACAACGCATGCTGACAGAACTTCGAGTATGTTAGCTGGTTTGAGTTGGGGCAATTTTAAGGAGGCTTGTCGAGGCTTGTCGGTCAGATCAGGCTCTTAGAATTTCAGATGGCCATCGGTTCTGTGGCCTCTTGGTTGCACAGTGCATACATCGTTGCAGTATGTTCGGGCACGTTGTGTTTCCAGTTGAGTTTCTTTCCGTGGATACCACCTGCGCGGAGTTCAAAAGTGTGACATAGGTGCGCCATTGCAGCAGTGTGTCAAAGTGTTGACTGGTCTGCAGCCGTTAAAATCATAGAGTTTCCCATAGCTTCGTAAGAGGTTGCAAGATAGAGGCATTGCGCGTGTCAGCATGTGACAAAGAGGTGGACGCCTGGAACTTGAAAGCAGCAAAAAAGTCAACTCGAGAAGCAAACGCGACAGATAGAACTTCAGGACAGGATTCGAAGACGAAGACGGCAAAGGCAGAAGAACTAATGGCATGATACACGCGCTAGCGATACCGCAAAATGACACTGCAGGGAGCCAATCACTGATGGTGTATTATGTGTTTGAACATATGTGAAACAATACGACACACTTACATCCATGTGTCAATAATACATATGATATCTATGCAGAGAGAGAGAGAGAGGCTCGTTTGGACAAGTCTCGCTGGCACTTTCTACAGGCTTTCCTCGCAGCAGACTGTCAAGAATCAGAGATGCTGTCCATGCTCAAGCGCCAGACACTGAACTGTTGGACTCCGTTGGACCAAGTTTACAACTGCAAAATCTGCAAAATCTGCAACTGTCAGAAGAAGCTTGTAACTGCCACTCATGTGACTTGCGTAAGGTTGTGCGGCATGCTGCCTTACTAAGGCATTTTTAAGCTCCTTCTTGCTTTGGGCAAAGGATCGAAGGCACCCTGAATTTAAAGACGAGACAAAAAAGGGCCAGAATCTGCGATCGCAGAAAAAGAGAGAAGAAAGGAGAAGAAAGGCAGAAATTGAATGTTTGACAAACAATTTGACAACTGGTTTGAGATGATTTGACCCATTGCAGCAGCATTTGCATGGCTGAACTGTTCTGAATGTGTCTTGATGCTTCCTCAGCGCATCACAACTGGTCAGGAGAGGCCGAAGTGAGCTGGCAAAGCCATGATGGGCACCACTCGAAGCCACCCTAAGCCACCATGGACACGTTCGGGCGTGTGGGGGGTTTTGGCATTCAGATTCTTTTTGCTAAGCTGATCTTGACACATCCTGACTTAAGAAAGAAGTTGTCATGATAGCTGACAAAGATTTGATGCCCATGTTTTCATGTCTGCTGCAGTTGGTACCACGGTTCACATCTACTACAGTGATGAGTTTGATGCATTTGATGGATATTATTGCATGTTGTGAAAGTGAGACGACAGAAATCGTTGAGCCCTTTGTACAGTGGCGGGCTGCACCTGCGAGTCTGCGTCCATCTCTGGCCGTCTAAGACGGTGCCGGCTTTCTACCTCAGTGTGGACCTGGCGCAGACGAAAAGATATTGACATCGAGTAAAGGCATTGACTGGACCTGACATGTCAAACTAACACATCGCATTTCCTATGTCCTCCATGTCTTGCACTGTATATGTATATGCTTATGGATTTTGTATAGTTTTGTACAGTGAATGATTTTAGTGTCATTTGGTTTTTCGAAATTCATTCGGACTTCATGTGACACAGGAAAGCATGCCACGGTGACGGTGGGCGAGGCCATCTCTGGACTCAACGCGGAATACAGAAAAACATTGAAAACACATGGAAATAACAAAACAAACCGAGAGATCAAAAACAGCAAACAATATTGTTTGATTGTAAGCAGATGCAAGCAGCAAGGTGGAGCTGCTCTGTGTCAGCTCGTCTAGTAGAGCAAAGCTTCCTTTCCCATTGCGTCAGCGTCTTCGACTCCCTGTCTATAGGTGATGTTGGCTGATGTTAGTTCATGTTGGTTGATGCTGTAGTTGTACACAGTTGCCGTTTTCATGATATTTGACGTGTTTGACGTGTTTGCAGCATGCGCTGAGATTATCTTCGACCTTTTGGGTTCAGGCAGCAGCACGTGCCCGAGTCCGTCGAGCAAAGAGCATGGAAGTCGCACTGGCCTCGGATGTAAAGAGACACATGTAAGTGACTTTCAGTTGTTCGATCTTCACATGCCACACTTCGGTAGTCAAAGTCTAAGTTTACTTCGGGCGTAACGCATGTCAAAATCCTGTCGCTCTGCTACAACATGTATCAACATGCTACACTTCCCACTACCACTGGCCATCTTCTAACAGTAGACATGTGTCTTGTTTACTGAATCTTTCTACTTCTCCAAATCGTTCAATCCACGTTTCACCATCTCCAGGCCAAGCGATTGAAAAGCGAGGCAGAGGCCACCACGGGACCTGAGATGTGTTGCACTTGGGGCAGTTTTGACACGGGCGTCTTTTAAGCCATTACAAGCCATTGTTTCTTAGTCGGGGTGAACTTCACTTAGATCAATTTTAGTTTTTGTTTCAGCTTCGTCTGAAACGACTTCCACTTGTGTGCTTTATCATATTTTATCATTCTGCCCCGAAGGCAGAAGCTCATGCCGCAGAAAGAGCAGAGATTGCAGCGGCAGTTGCCGTGGCCTGGACAGACAGCCAGACATGCTTTGTTAAGGATTTGCAGATGCTTACTGAGGCAATTACTGTAAGGATTTACTGTTCATCTGTGTAAATCTTTGCTATGAAATTTGCATTCTGTTTGGCAATCTTTCAATGCTCATGTAAACTGTTTAAACTGATAGTTCCTTGTGGACCCTGCATGGCTACAATTCCCCTCAGCCCATGCGCGCAATACCCCACTCCACATGCTCTCGCGTGGGGAATCAAGTGTTTGTTCCTTTGGTTGAGATGTTCCTCTTCGAAATCTTTCAAGAGTCTGGATTTGCCCTGTATATTCCTCCTGGATGTACATAAATAGATGCATATATCATCGGTTGAATTTCAACAAGCCCCGTATAGACATACATGTTGCTGTTTTAGGCACGTTGCATGTTTTTTGCCAATTGTAGATATTGTAAATTGTAAACCTAGAAATGGGTCTACTTTTGTGTCATTCATTTTTTCCTGTCGCTGAGGCACATCGGCGCCGAGCTGCACGCCGAGCTGCCTCAGAACAGCGTGCCCGACGCTGTGCCCAGAAACAGGACGTAGCATCTCGAAAGGATGAAATCCCATGAAATACATGAACAATTTGAAAACTTAAATGAATTCAAATGAATTCAAATGAATTCAAATGTCACATCATGATGAACATTGTTCAAAGATGTTCAAAGCATCATGTCCAACAAATGCAAAGAAAAAGGACATGTAACAGACAGCAATGTGTGAACGCTGCGCAAGTTTCATGCAGGAAATCAGAAAAGAAGATGTTGGTCATTCCATGAAAAGAACAAGATGTGGAAAGCCCGGAAGAAGGGGTTGAGCAAAGAAGCAAAGACGTGGAAAGGGATAGCACTCAACGACATATTGCTAAACTATGGCTATTTACATCTGTGTGTGTATTTTTTCTTAGGTTTGCACATAGACACCGATACAGACTTGTGAATTTTAAGTGTAGAGGGAGAGAATGAGCACGGCCGTATTTTCATTCATGGTATGATGACACATGAATCAACGCCAGGAAGATGAGCTTCAGGCTTTATCGGCTTTGCGTCGTGAAGAGCAGCGATCCATGGGTTTACGGTGCCCTCCTGAAATGCCTTGACATCACTCATCAAACATCAAACATCTAAACAGCATTCATTTCCACCGTGCTTACGGATGTTTCGTATTGCTTCGTATGGCTTTGCAGATGATTTCCTTGGCGCGATAGTGTTCCGGGCTAGGTACGCGAAGAGCGCAAGCCGCCGCGTGGAGAGCGAGCGTGCACGGCGAGAGGAGATTTGCTCATATCTTGCAGCATCTTGCATCTATGGCAAGCTCTCTATTCTCTTTTGGCATTCATTAGCTACACAGTTTTGGATGCATTCCGGCAGCACAGTCAAAGCAAAATGCCACGCAGTGGGGTCATCCTTTCCTGAGCCTGTGCAGGGTTTGCGTTCATTGATGGAGCAGCATGCAAGACTTATCGAACAGAATCCCTGCTATTAGCTGACTACACGGGTATTCAACGAGTGAAATAGGAGAAGATAAGCAGAGACACAAGAGATAAAGAAAAAAATTGCAAATTCGGGCACCTGATCTACGGATATTTATCAAGGTCAGATCATTTGGGCAGAGAACTCGTCTTTTGAAGGGGGGCCACTCATCAGACAGAATCCTTTCAATGCTGTTGGCCAGTCACCAGAAGAATTTGCGCGGAGCGATGCAAAAAAGCATGTTGGGGGGATTTATGAAGGTTTGCCTGGCGATTTACGATGAATTTCAAACAGAAGCACCCTGGCCCTTCGAGAAAGAGATGCAACAAGAAGGGGACCACTAGTCACTAGTGCGGTATATGCACCAAGTGCAAAGGAGTTTCATGTGCTATTTACGCCCAAACAAGTAAGCATGAGCTAAGCTTTTAGAAGAGGGTGTTTCTGTCACAATGCCAGTTTCGAGTGCATCGTCAGGATTTGACGAGAGATATTTTGGCCGGCCTGCATGCACGGATTCTTGGAAACAGCGCGGTTGGTCTAGCTAGCATTGTAATGCATAGGTTTCTTGTTCCTTTTGTGAGACATGTCTCGTACGCTCACTTGCAGAGGCTGAGCAAGCTGCTCGACGAGAGGTGCGGCCACAAAACTGCGAAACTGCACAGCACCTCGAGCTGATCTATTTGACAGCCCCCCCTTCATCCACCCCACTTTTGTTATCTACAGACATACATGGCATATGTATGTATCTATCTATCTATCTATCTATCTGTCTGTCTGTCTGTCTGTCTGTCTGTCTATCCATCGATCTATCGATCTATCGATCTAATCGATCTAATCGATCTGATCTATCTAATTTATCTCATCTATCTAATCTAATCTGTCTACTCTATCTAATCTATCTATCTATCTATCTATCTGTCTATCTATTTACCTATCTATCTATCTATCTGTCTGTCTATCTATCTATCCATCTATCTGTCTATCTATCTATCTATCTATGTATCCTGTATCTTTCTATCGATGTATCTATGTATCTATGTATCTATCGATCGATCTATCGATCTATCTATCTTTCTTTCTATCTTTCTATCTTTCTATCTATCTATCTTTCTTTCTGTGTATGTGCGAGCGTATGTGCGTTCATATTTTCTTGTTTGCTTTTCCGATGTCCCGGCAGGTTTAGTTTGCAGGTTTTTCGCTTTGTATAACTGGTCCTTGCGCCTTCACATTCCATTCCTAGACATCCATTGCTGCTTCATCCCACCTGGGTTGTGACAGGCAGCATTTCGAAAGGGGCAAGAGCTGCAACAGAGATGTCAGGCTTGGCAATGGCTGAGAGGTACTTCACAGTGAGTGTTCGCTTCAAATACATGATACATTTGACGCCGCGTGGCATAATTTTGCATTTTTTTGTTTGGATCGACTGCCTGCAATGTATTTTAACACAATTTCATATGTGCATATCAACGTTAGACATGTGGCTGAATTCGCCTGAGGATGCTGACTTCGGGCATTGCAAAGCAGTTGTAGAAAGCCAAAGGAGGCCAAGACATTTTTTCAGTGTGCCATGTGCCCGCTACACGTACGTCATGTTACTTGTGTCGCTGTGTGGTTCGCATGACATCAGCACATTCCAGCGCCAGGCGACCGAAATCTCTGCACAGACACGGCCTCAGAGCTTCAGACACAGCGCGAAACGACGTATGCTGTCCCATGACAAACCATGAGAAATTTCTATTATCAAGTGTGATATTTATACATACAAAAAAAGAAGTAGTACCGCACAGGGCGGTGTCAGAAGTTTCAAAAATAGGAAAAATATGTCTCTTTCGTTTGTCTAGCTATCTGTGTATCTATTCATCTATGTATCTATCTATCTATCCATCCATCCATCCATCTATCAATCTAACCATCTATCCATCTATCCATCTATCTGTCTATCTGTCCATCCTTCCATCTATCTATCCACATATCTTTCTATCTATCTGATCATCTGTTTGTCTATGTATCTGCCTATCTAGCTATTTGTCTGCATTTCTATCTATCTGTCTGACCGTCTGTCTACCTATCTACCTATCCTTTATTTTCCTGCATCTATCTGACCATCTGACCATCTGTCTATCTATCTATCCATCCGTCCATCCATCCATCTATCTATCTATCTATATGCATGTCTATCTATCTATATATCTATCGATCTATCGATCTAGCTATCTATCTGTCTATCTATCTGTCTATCTATCTACCTACCTATCTACCTATCTACCTATCTACCTATCTATCTATCTACCTACGTCTCTATCTCTCTATTTTTGTACTTATCTGAACGAAGCAATTCTGCAAGCCTTCCTCAAAAAATGGACGCGCACAGCTCACACAGAGAGGCAAATCTGCGACACGTCCTCAAGAATTGCAAGCTAACCACTCCAAGAAGATGAAATTCTGCGAGGCATCCTCAATTTTTTGAAATTGATGGAGCCAAAAAAGAAACAATGCTGCAAGATTTCCTTCAAAATTGAAATTTGGGTGCAGCCTTATTTTTCTACCCCATGCCTCTAGCGTGCTATTGCATTTGCCATGAAAAAGTGAAGCCAGGTCATACGAAGGGCTGCACCCGTCACGCAAAATCATCTTAGCAAACCTGAAGATCTGATGCTTCAAAATGCAACCCTTCTCAGGAAATCAGGCCCTGACCTCTTAACATGTCTGATGGAGATGTCTCTTGTATTGCGCCTTCCACGCGAAATCCATCTTTGCAGACTTTCTTCAAACACCCCATGCCCGCCATTGTTCATTTTGGACACGATGCAGAATCCATTGCACCTGCCACGATCAGCGACGCTTCAACGTGCAAAAGTAATCCGAACATTTGACGCTTTGTGCAGTTTGAATTCGAAATGTGCTTCGCGCCGCAACAGCGAGCACTTCTGATCGTCCCAGCTTCTAAAAGCGCAGAACCTGAGGCGTTTTGTACGTTTTGACTTCCACGCGTGGTTCGCGTCACAGCTGCGCGCACTTTGCCGACATCTCCAGTGCCAAAAGCATTCCGACGCTCACGTGGTTTGACCCCTTTGACTTCTAAATCTGGTTCGCGCCACATAGGCGTGCAGTTGTTCATATCTCATCTTAGCGAGCCTACTTTCCAATTTCGGCTGCGCAAGACATTGGAAAAACAGGGTTTCGCAACTTTTCTCCCTTTCGCACACCTGCATCTTCGGACTCTTTCTCTTTTCTGGTCTTCGTTCTTCTTCCTTTCTTCTCTGACTCTTTCCACCTCTCCTGTTTCATCTGTCCATGTTGTCGGAAGTTTGACTCCCAAACTTTCTTCGATACACATGTTTAAGTGAAAGTGTTTGTTTAGATGAACCTACATATATGTGCATGTGTCTGTCTAGGTAAATACCTATATTTATTTGCATATCGCTTTGCGTATATCAGTCACTATTGTGCCCCCGCCTTCCGTCTTGACATGCCTTCACACTATGAATAGCTATATTGCCTGCTGATAGGCCTACGGTTACCGCCAATTGAGCCAAAATAGTTTGCCAAAAACCGTCTCCCTTTGTAGAGTCTCACCACTTGCATGAAATGCTGCGCGTGAGAAAAATGGTCACAGTTGGCTGGCAATGCTTTTCACAAAGGGTCAGGTACTGAAGGTCCTTTGCGCGCTTCAACCCTTTTGGCGCCCCAGCGCTGTGCCATGATTGGTTGGCTCCAGGGATCAAGCGCAAAGGCAGATCAAGTTCTGACGGTTGCCGCAGTGTCAGCACGGGGTGCAACAAGGCCAAAAGGCCATTCAGGCTTATGCCCTTTCCATGTGAAAATGCCTGCGGTCAACTTTCAATTCTAGGCCCTTGCAGGGGAATCATGTTGAAGCTCAATTTAGCGGCGCCCACTTCAGAAACTTGTCGCAGTTTTGGCATTTCTTGAAGCTCTTGAAATTCTATCTCGTGGCAAACAACACTGTCCCGTCCCTAGCCCTAACCTGTGATCTACAAGGCTTTCAATGCAAAACGGCTTTGGCGCGCGCAACCCTGATGGTGCACAAGCGTGGCTGCAAGTCGTTTGCCTGTGGCCTCCGTGGCCAGGGAGGAGCGGCCTCTTTGTAAAACTTGGCAACCGGTTGATTCGCCGCCCTTGTAGTGTATGAAGTTGTTAAGACTGCATAAGAACTGCATATGAATTGCATAAGAAATGCATAAGAAATTTCTTAAAAATACAAAAGGAACTCATAAATTTTCACAAGAAGTTCATAAGAAATTCAAAAGGGGTTTCATGAAGGTCTGGTGTACAAGAACAATCTATTGTGACCCCCCAAAAAACGACTCTATACGTGAGACCACAAAGCAAATATCAAAATACATCAAAACCTGTATTCAAGATAACTCCAAATAATGTTCATACGCTTATGCACTTTGAAATGCGTTTGAAAACATTAGTCTTAAGAATAAAGTCATAAGCAACCTTGTATAGGTCTGAAGAGTTTTCCCCGGCAATCGCAATCGGTGCAGTTCCATGAAGTTCAATCTGGCCTCTTATGATATTTTCCGTTTCTGTCTAATTCAACAGAGTCAATGAGTCAGTGGGTACTGGGATTTCCAGATTTAAATATATATATATATGTTTTATGTCGCGTTCCCTTCTTCCAGGTTTCCTTGAAGTTCAAGAGCTAGAATTTTGGACGTGTCTCTGTCACCATCAACGTAGCACGTTTTTGTTGAAGCAGGTAATTTCGGAGTTTCATCCTTGTCTTTGACATTTGCAGATGGGACTCTTCTTGGATAACCGTGAGCCAATGCGAAGAATGAGAGACAGGTTGCCACACATTGAATCGTCACTTGTCAAAGTCGGCAATGCACATGTTGATCAAGTCAAGATAGTTCAAGTATGTGTTGAAGATATTGAAGGGTGTCAGTTCGGGTGTCAGCAGTCTTCAGGCAACGCGCCCGTGGATCTGGCGAGAGAGGAGTGCCAGACGGAAATCGTGAACTTGCTGATGGAC
>Ga0126342_10009241_pt1 | contig 17670 bp, 14 predicted proteins | sample Cyp1metagenome_FD_92528 | JGI IMG/M metagenome (GOLD analysis project Ga0126342, IMG submission 92528) | Coral microbial communities from Lord Howe Island, Old Settlement Bay, Australia - Cyphastrea 1 metagenome | ecosystem: Host-associated > Invertebrates > Cnidaria > Coral ... | reverse complement strand
CCTATGGTTTCCCTATGGTTTACCTATGGTTTCCCTATGGTTTACCCCTGGTTTACCTCTGGTTTCCCTATGGTTTACCTATGGTTTACCTCTGGTTACCTATGGTTTGGATGGCGAATCATGCAACAAACATCACCGGTTTCCAGGACACTGATGCCGATCACGGCGACGTCGTGACCGCGTCCCATCAGGAACCCCTCGAACTGAGGTCGTTCTGAGCACCGAAAAACTGCAGCCGGGTGGAAGCGTTTTTCGTGGCAAATTCATGGGGATACATCAAATATCCCATCGATAGCCATGGAAAATGGTTGATTTTCCCATTAGAACCTCCATTTATAAGGGATTTAATCCCATCAATATACCCTGGATATAACAGTATATTATAACTGTATATTATAATCATGGGATTATTCATGGGTATTTGTTTTTATTCATGGCAAATTCATGGGTATATGAAATAATAACGGTATATTATCCTCTATATATCTATAGACATACTTCAAACGGAAGTAGCCTCTGGTTATGACTGACATAGCCATGGTATAGATGGCCCATAGAAATAAATGGTTTACGTATTAATAACATGGTGATTTTCCATGGCTATGTTAAATAACCAGATGGTAATTTGATCGAGTTTGTGTCTTCACGTTTCTTGCGTCTTAGAGTCATGGCCCTGCATGGATCACATGTCGAAATTGGTGTGGAAACTCTCAGGAGTCGGGGGGAAAGGGTTGCAGCAGCGAGTTAAGAGGAAACACTTTTATGCTAGTGTTGTATTCATACTAACAGGATCGAACTCACTAAACAGCTAGTTTACTAATACAACAACAGGTTGCTTATGGTTGCTTTCCTGCTGGAGGTATCTGACATTGGCAATGCTTCAAGACCCCAAAATGGCGCTTTGAAAGTTGGAAGATGTTGGAAGCACAGGTTGGCATCATTTTCTAGTTGAGCCCGATTGAGTCCTTGACTTTTGCAGGTTGCCTGTGATTGTTGTTTATTTCCGCACTCTCAAAACAGCCTCGTAATGTCCGTAATTCACTTGTGGAATTTATAAAAATCGATTGTATAGATTATCATGATATGTTCTCGATAATCAAATGAATGTTTATATATATATATTTATCTTAAGAATCGTAAACTTTATATATATATATGGGAAACATCGTCCAGGCATAAGGGCTTTGAAGGGCATAAAGGTCCCTGGACCTGTTGAAATATAATGAAATATGATAATTATACATATGATAAGTGTGCTGTAAATAAATAATTCAATAAATAAATAAATAAGTAAATATATAAATATAACGTGTATGTATGTTATATATGCAGTTAAAAACATATATATATATTTAAAAAAACATATGTCTGATATGCAACTTATGTAGGGACACAAACTTGTGTACAGCAGAAGCTTTCTTGCAGAAGCCAGAGGGCATCGTGCATTTCTTTGAACCATCACAGGGGAATCACCACTTCTTTACACCCATTTTCGTGGTTTCTTTGAAGGCAATCGTAATCCTATCTCGGTGAGCTGATATGTTCGATTTGACAGATATATCGCTTGATGATCCTGCAAGTTGTTCACTAGATCTGGTGCAGCCAATTTCACCAGGAATTTTGCCACTGCTCCACCGGTCGCCGCTAATTTCTGGCGATTCCTCCATCACGTTGAACCCCAAGGAAACGATACAGATAGAACTCTTCAGTATCTTTGCTGGTGATATGCCAACAGGTTAAATTCCAAATGACCATAGAAGAGCCGCCGGATGGATGCCTTGGGGCCCAGCCGTGACGGCTGGGACTGCGTCGGACATCGGACATCAAGTAGGGATGCGCTGGTTCCGGCGCAACATATCGCCGACTCATGGTTAAACCACGAGTTATTGAAGTGTAATGAAGCGCTGCTGCATTTGGAGAACCCTCAATCATCTCAATCGTCCACACTCAAGTGGAAAGCTGTGCCAAGAGTTAAGTCCCCAAGGTCAGGTGGGATAGTGCCGATTCTGACTTTGGTTACTTTCCACTGAAACAAAAGGCCAGGCTGCCACCACGGCGATCCCATTTGATGGGGGCTTGTTGAAACTACTCGTATGATTGAGGTCCAAGATGCGGTTTTATGGTCGCTGCCACAGTGTCATTTATCATAAACGACATTGTGGAGGCATTTTTCTCCCTGACCAGGAGCCAAAGTGACTGGCACTTTGGGCAAGGGTCCTGTAATCGTGTATTTGGAGCACGAATGATCGCGAAAGGAAACAAATCCAAATGTGCCGCAGCCTGCTTTCCAATTCCCGGCTAAAGAGATAAAGAGAGCTGGCTACATTGGAATTTGCCAGCCTTTCCCCAAACAGCCCCTCAACAACCGGGTGAAAGCTACCGGATTAGATGGTGGTTTCAACCAAGCCATGGGGGATTCCCAGTCACCATACGTTTCAATACTAGTTGTCATGGTCATGACGACTGGATGATTGTCCTCCCGGGCGGAGCATTGTCCGACAAAGCAACGGAGTTTGGGGTGGTCCAGATCCAGTCTTTTTTGAGATTCCGAGAGGGTTGCATGCATCAAATCAGAAGAAACGGATTATGAAAATGCTTTGCAGCACATACATATTTTGGATTTGTTCATACGTCAGATTTTGTTTTGAGGATAAGAGGTTGAGGCGCCCTGTTCATGCTTTGCATGTTGGACTTATTCCCGGGCTGCTGTGTCCGCCCAGTTTGACCCAAGAAGCCCAGCTATGGAGAACTGATTTAAGATGATTCATTCATATTCATGATCTTACTAAAACTTTCAGCTACTCCATTTTGAGCATCAAGGTGAATTCAAGGCGTGAGTTAGCCGCAGGTTTTACGGGCAAAGTTGGGACGGTAAGGTGAGTTTATGTCCTTCCTGCCCCACGACGTTGTGGAATGGGTCTTGCTGCATCTTGGCCACTTGCATCCTGGGATGTCCAACCCCGACCTGGCAACATGTACTCAACATATGTACTTTTAGAGGAACGCCAGGTATGGTTGGGATTTGATGATATGATCATAATATGATCATATATATATATATATATATATATATATATAAATTATCAACATTTATCAACAACAATAGTATCAAAAGATGTGATCTTCGACAAATATCAGAATGTTGGACATATCATATTACATTTTCCTGATCAATCACATATTCTTATATAACTATCTCATCTATCTCATTTTTTGGATATATATATATATGGATTACATATGTGTCACAGCGTTGACATGGTGATTTCCTGAGTCGTCCCATTGCGAGGATCAGCTTTTTGGTGGGTTCGCTCATGTTTCTGGGGGGCGGCCTTATGGAGTGCATTGAGAATGTTCCTTGGCGGCTTTTGGAAGTCGCAGTCGCAGAAAAGGTGATTTAACCATATTTAACCAACACACTGGTGAATTCAACCAACAAACATGCTGATATTAGTTTGTAACTAGCTTAATTATGGCTTAATTATGGTTTATGGATGTTTATGGATGATAGAAAACCATACTTAGATTTGGATAGTATTTGATAGAGAGTTGCGACTGGGTCTTGGGGATTTAGTCAGTTTGGTGCTTCTTCCGGTGGTTCTTCCAGTCAGTTTGTTTTTTTTGGTGAAACTGTTTCTGATTTAGTGTTTTATTTTTTTGTAAAATCAACTTTCTCTGTTCCCGTTGGCCTCATAAGTGTATGGTTTATGATTCGAAGATCTTGAGTCTTTGCTTGAATACTTACAAGGAACATATACTAAAGATCCAAAGAATTACATCCCCGGGGTTGGTTGAGCATGGACCCAGGGTAGCGCTGAAGGCTTGGTACGTCATGTGCTTACTTTGATCATGGGCTGATTTTGAGCTGAAGAAACATGCTCAGAATCGGACATGGAACGACGTAAATGAAAATCACGGGGGGAGCGTTTGATTTCCCAGCGATGATTTTTTGTTTTTCGGTATGGGATGGTGCCTACAGGATTTTTGAGGCCTTGATGAGATATGGAACACACATCGTTGCAAAGGCCTTGTTGGTTAAAACGGGTATGGATGAACTCTTATCAGACGGGTATGGATGAACTCTTATCAGACATATTACAGACATTATATCATATTATATCATATTATATCATATTATATCCCCATGAAAAATATTGAAACATAGCACCATTTCTGGTTGATTTCCCGCAGCCATGTTACCGAAATGGGAAACCCACCGGCCTTAGGACGTTTTCACTACCTTTAAGATGACACAAGGAGCCCTGGGACAAGCGTGACGTCGATGATTTCGTGAAGCCAGAAATGGAGAAGAGCCATCTTCAATCATGTTCATATGAATATTGAGCACATATTTTTATATATATATATATATATATATCATATAAATATAATGTACGCACATTTTGAACTATATACTATAGATGGATGGATAGAGATAGGGATAGAGATAGATATAGATTATGATAGATAAATAGATAGACAAATGTATCACCAAAGCTTGTTAATTATATATATATATATAATTATATCAAACAAAAAGTTGATCACCAAACCAATTGGTGCTGGACAAGCGGGATACAGATGGATTGTTGCCCATGTTATCTGAATGAATGTTTTTTTTGTTTAAGCAGAACCCAGAACCCTGTCCAAGTGCAATGTTTTTTGTTAGAGGATCATGCCATTTGGTGAATCTTGAGCCGGAGGATATGTCCTCAATTTGCTGACTTGAAGACATATCCCCCAACTCAAGATTTACCAGTCCAGACTGGTTGTTTCCTCCAACGTTCAAAGTTGCTGTTTATGTGTGATCCGCCATTGGAAATGGTGTCCAACAATGGGTCCTTTGTTTTCGACATGATGTGTTGTTTAAAATCATCATAACCTGCATAGCCAAGACAATCTCCCATACACCAACTTGAAACATGGCATGGAGCTTGCCATCTGTATAACGGGAATCAAACATGGCAATGGAGGTTTCAATTGGGAAAAAACGACGTCTATAAATGGGGGATGTTTCATTGCCATGTTTGATTACCGGAGGTCCTTCCATAGTCCCATTCCCGTAAGGCTAAGGCGGCTAAGGGTAGATGGGATGAACGTCATGTTCCAGGAACATCCATTGAGTCAGAAACTGATGGTATACTGTAACTGTTATAATGCCATCTGTATTTTATAACTGTTCATCACCCATTCCCTCATTGATTTGGGTGCCATCAGAATTTCCTCTCGAGGCTGGTGGAGTGCCTTCCTCAACACCCTGGGCGCTCTTGGCTTCACAGACACTTTGTCCAAAAGAAATTCGGAAGATCCATCTTGGTCTGAAAATGGGGCACCCCTAAATCAAGTTGTTCATCATGGTTCATCATGGTTCATCATGGTTCATCAAGGTTCATCATGGTTCATCATGGTTCATCATGGTTCATCATGGTTCATCATATCCTTTCCTATTCAAATTGCCATGTTGCAGTTATATCTCATTTTCGGATAGGCCATGATAGACCCGCATGGCAAGAAGCCGATGTGGCTTGAGATTTAAGGCTTACACCATGGATTTTCGTCCTTGGTGATTTCCCACTTGATGCTATCAGGATTGAGATGAGTCAGGCCTGATGAGAGGTGCTGTTCTTACCCACTACCAATAGTTTCTTTGAACTTAGGGAGTTTACCACAGTGATAGTGATGAACTCCCTAGAAATGGGATACGATCGAGAACCACCCAACATAACCTGACAAAAACAGTGGAAAACCCCTCAGAACAACCCCGACACAGTGTCGGGCTCTGCCGAGATCGGTGCAATTCTGGGCTTTTTTCATGGCTGGGACTACGAGGCAAACTTTTCCTATGGCGCCTAGGTTGCCGAGGTCTCCAGATGATGGGTGTGAGAATGGGGCATACCCCAAAATGGGCTAATTTGAGCATATTTCAATTTGGAACACATGGAAGAATATGGAAGCCATGTGATTTTGGGATATATTACTATAATTTTTCAGAATATATAGAGATGGGTGTGAATTCTCGATTCAAATTCCTGAGCAGCTCACACATATTCGCATTTGGAAATACAGTTCTGACTAAACGATGTCATGGTACTTGTTGCTCAGAAACCCGGCGCTTCGCATTTTTTGTAGCTGCTAAAAAAAGATGGCAAGGTTATGAAAGGTTGGAACTCTGGAAATGAGGCATTTGAAAAATGAATGGGATCAATTCAAAGACTGTTCCATCGTAGGAATCCTCAAGCAACGCCTGAAGTTGGTGCATTCCGTACTTGGAAACTGTCATTATCTACCGCTCCGAAGACTGTGAAGCACCATGAAGCATCCAACCAGACGACGAATTGTTAAGTTGCTTCTTAGTATGTCCGCAACTGCTGCAACACCATGTCAAACCTTCATCTATTTATTGCTGCATTGTGTGTTTGATTATCATATTTGATATCATGGTTTGATTGGCTGCCCATGGTTTTCCAAAATGGACAGACCTCCTCACCCAGCCCCATGCACCTCTTTTTTCGCCACTTGAGGCGTCGGTTCGGCAATTTTTGCTGCGGGGCCCGGAACTCAGTCTGCTGATGGGGAAGACATCATAAGAATATGACTTACCTTCTGGTGGTCAAAAACTGCTGGCAAGCAAATATCCTATACATGAGGGTACTGTAAGGGGACAATCAATTATATTTTAATTACTGCATAATACTGCACACACACATAAATAAATATATATATATGTATAGTTGTGACACCTTTGGGAATCTAATGTTGCCATTGAAGGTTGCCATTATATCTAATATTCACATATATATATATATTCACCTATTAACAAAACTCCAGCAAGCTCTGGCCGCTGGCCGCCACGTGTTTTCTCAGGTCTGCAGTCATGATTTTGATGTGGAAGGACTGGCGAGGATTTGATGTTCCAAAGAAAGGGGCCGGAGAAGCTGTGGGTGCTAGGCTAGGCGCCTGGTACATGCGTACTTGCTATGTATATCTATATATATATATAGACAATGTGTTTACCATATTTTAACTTACAAGATGTTGCAAGTACAAATTTAATGCGAACATATACGAACGTATACACCATATTTTGAATGTTTGCTGCAAATGTAAAGTATTTGTAGATGCTTAGTGGCACAGTGGCATAGCGGTATGTGCTTTGACTCTACGTGCATATGCTACATAGAAGTGCACCATGGATATTAGAAACATGTAGAAACCATTCCCTTAAATGCTAGATGTTTATGGCTTAAAGGGTTTGCCATTTATAGATGATTTTTCCATTTATATCGTAGTTCATTTCCCATAAACAAAGCTCCATTTAGCCATTTAGCTCCGTCCGGTGATTTCCCCCAATGATCACTGAAGGTGGGTGAATCCCACATTCAGAAAGTCACCGTTAATCAAAATACCAATGATTCCAATGATTCCAATGATTCCAGAGGCATATGAGTTGGTTGACCATATTTGCTTTACCCCAAAGGTGTCTTTATTCATGGAATGACCACATTTCTGGGCTCATGCAATATCATCGGGGAGTCCACTGATTCCAGCTTTTATCCAAAAACTAACTTCGCCATCCAAACGTGGCAATAGTTGGGCCACCGAAACAACTCACAACTGCCATGCAAGTCATCAATTACAAGTCATTATGGTAAGTATAAACTAGTTATATAGTTGTAAGATATAACTTTTAGAGTTGGAGTATGTAATCATCTAAACCAACTATACTCCAACTCTAAAAGTCACTGAACTCCCCATGGTTTGCTGCTTGGCAGCGCAGCCAGGATGAGCAGTTCGGCCTGACCTTCCTGGCCGTTCTCAACGATGGACCGCCCAGCATTCTGAGCCGAGAAGAGATCTCCAAGGCGGACCGCGTCAGACGTGGCCGGGGAGGAGCCGAGGAGCCATGACACTTCGAGAGATATCATGATACAAAAACAGGTATATATACTGTATATATATATATATATATATAGTTGTATGAATATCATATACTATAATATGTGTAATTATGCATATTATGTATATATATATATATGGGATGCTATAGCATTATCTAGTTTGTTGTTATTGATTTATAGTATATAGCTATTGCATTTTTGCTTAGAATGATGTTTAATTCGGTTTCATTGAATTGGACCACCAATGGGAATCAATGAGCAGAATGTGGAGACCACAAACGAATGACGGTGGTTGGGCAGGGTTGCACTCCCAAATCACTGGTTTTTCACCTGCAATTCAACATCAGCCCAGGTTTGTTGACTTTCTTAGTTCACTCCGCTGTTCTACAGGCTCAAGCAGAGTATATGACATGTATATAACTGTAACTGTATATATATATGTGTGTGTGTGTATGTATGTATACCGAGATTATTTTTACATGCCTTAACATACATGTACATACATGTTCTTCATATGGAACCCCACCAAGTGAATTCTCCATACCTTCGCATGCCTGTTTTTTTCAGACCCTTTTGGAGGCAGCCACCTTCAGCATCAGCGGCACCATTTTCATCATGAGCCCTGGAGGCAATCAAAAACCCTAATGTCAATGTCAACCCCAGATGAACCCCAGTTGATTAATTGTGGGACAATTACTCCTTGATTCATGATGATTCCCTACTAAAATGCTAGCTCCTCAAGTTAAGCAGCCTCTTGCTGTTTGAAGATCAAACGGAAAAGAACATGGCACTTGCCCCTTCTTCTCAGAGGGCATGCCAAAAGATCAAACATATAAACAATGTTTGGTTGATGGGATTTTGCCAGCAACAGTATGAGGTTTGCTTGTTGGGTGATGATTCTAAAGATTATCACAAGCCAACAGTGGGTACCCGCTGATAAACTATATAGCATAGTTGACACAGCCATGGAAAATCACAATGTTCGATAGGTGAAGCATCTATAGATGGGCCATTTTCCATAGCTATGTGAGATGGTAATGGAATGATTTAGAATATTATAGCTTGAAGAGGCTATGGTCAACTGTTACATCCTGACGATTTTTTTGGTTATGAATTTTGATGACCAGGAGGGGTGACCTTTGTACTACCGGGTTTTTGACATGCTGTTGGTGGTGCCCCAGTTGCTTAGCCAAGTTGTTTTGGAGCATATCTACGGTTTATCGCAATTACAACTATAGTAGCTTGTGGTAATAAACTTACAGCTGGCGGGTACACCACCCTGTTGTTTATTGAGTTGTTTCTTCCGATTGGCTTTTCTCACGCGCCACCAGTGCTCTGGGAAATCAGGTCTGGCATTGTTCGAAAGGGTGGTTTCAAAGGGTTTTTTTCTCCGCCCATATGAACGGATATGAACGGATAATATTGTATGTGAAGTGACATATTATATGCAAAGGAATGTCTTGTATACACCCAACATGTTTTGAATCCAATTCATGCTGGCTGACCAGTCTCCATATATTCGGTTGCTTGACCATGGCGCTGTTCTGAATGGCTCAGATGGAATTGTGGCTGGTCAGATTCATAAGCTGAAACCATCCAACACGTTCTACAGTACCCCAATGGTTGGTGGTTTGTTAATCTATGGTTAATCTATGGTTAATAATGAGAATAACAATATATACTGGTTGGTGGTTTGGAACATGAACTTTATGACTTTCCATATATTGGGAATTTCATCATCCCAACTAACTCATATTTTTCAGAGTAGGTATACCACCAACCAGCCAATGTCGTGTTATTATGGCATATTATGGCGCGTTCCAGCCTTGTAGGTGAGAAGAGCTGCGAAACCTCATTCTACAGAGACCTTTAGTCACTCTACATGAAACACGAAACTTCACAAAAATCAACAAGGCATATGACCCATTTATTGGGACCACAAATTTGATCGTTTCAACAGTAATCAGTAACTCTATTCATGAACACCCGCAGACTTTGTTTTTGTAGAGTTGCAATTTCATAACGGGTTCAAGTTCATTTCGAGGTACATGCAGGTGATGATTTGGGGGAGGTACACAAGTTGGGTCCATGGTCCCCTCATTTGTGGAGGATGGGTTGCTTTTTGATGAGGCCAGTTGCAAAGCAAAAAAAAATGATTTGTTTTCTCAAGTTTCACGATGACAAGCGGCCAACTGCTCCCATTTTGGGCCCAAGGATTCATTGTTTGGCAGCAGCCATGAGCGAGCCTTGGTAGAAATTGATGGGGCAGGTGATCGCAACATTACAACCATCAGGAAGCTCCACAAGAAGCAATCACAGGGATCTGCTAGATCATGTTTGCACCAGCTATGTTGTGCACCTCTGTTTCCCTCCAAGAAGGTGCTATGTTTTTGCTTTGAAGGGGACTGGTGACTGGCAATTTCTGGAGTTTTGGGACATCCCTCCGCCAGTCGCCGTGTTAAAATGCCAGGATCCCTGCATGCTGCACCCCCAGCAAGGTTTACTTGGCCCCTACATCCAGGGAGGAATGTTCACCTCATAATAGCACAGCAAGAAAAACGGCACTGGAGGATAAGTAGGGTTTGCACTGGGAAGATGTTTGTTATCATCATGAGTATCATTGTTGCTACTCTTGTACTAGTATCACCCTTCGGAAATTTAACATAGCAACGGAAAATCACCATTTACATCCATTTGCATCATCTATAATTTGGCCAGTTGCCATAGCTATGTTAAATAACCAGAGGGTATTCGTAGCACGATTGTTTTTCATGACTGTGATGTATGATTTTTGATTGTTGCACTTAATATTCTAAACTGGGCATACTAATCATTATATTCGATGAAAGTCGATGCCCTCATTTATGTTTGCCACATTTACTATTTATTTCTAAAGCTGGCCAACAGTTGCAGTAAGCAACAAACAGCGAGCCGACTCTTTATGTTCCATCAATTGTTTTTTATCTACCGATTCAAGAGGATTTTTCACTATAAACCATCCATTTTGGGGTATCCCCATTTATTGAACTCTCCCTATATATTTATTTTTTTCCCAGCCCTTTGGAGCTGCCTCGCAGCCGAGTTCTATGGCCTGTTTATTTCGATCTCATTGATGCGCCACAAACACCACAGTTTGACCACTGCCATTGCCTTGTCCAACGCCTTCAATGCCTTCTTGCCGACCCTCAGCTGCATGCACGATCTGCTTGCTGTTTTCAAACCTGATTCTATAATTATCACAAACATGCGGGTTTGTCCAAGATTGGGATGTGCACCAAGTTTGGTTTGATTGGGAAAATGCTGATGATTCAGTGGGATTGGGGTTATTTCAATTTACAGTAATTGTTTGACAAATCTATGTTCAAGTGGCTTGAAGTGGAAAGTCCGGGCAAGATGTTTTTGCAGCTCATGTTTCGCCATGAAGACGCTTGGCAATCTGAAGGACATCCTCCAACCAGGTCGAAGATGCCAAAAGCTCAAAACAATAGTTAATTATGAGACATGGAGAAATGGACATGGAGATATGTATAAACAATTATAAACAATGATAAATGGACATGGAGATATGTATAGTATACTATAGTTAATTATAGCACTATTGTCACCAAGCATATGGATATATATATATGTGAATTTGTCATAATATATGGATAAGGATATGATAAGCTTCTGTGGATATATGTTCTCAATATACACACACACATATATATATATTATATGCATTGACCTATAATTATTGTACTATGACATATGGACATACCCGTGTGCAAGCCACGGTTCGGGGCCCGGCTTTCCAGGTGCCTCTTCGTTCACCTGATGTTGGCACTGATTCTGGGTGATAAAACGATGCGCAGTTTCGAAACAACGGACGTCCCAGCGGCATGCCATGGCGATGTTATACATATATATATATATAAGAAGCAATATCAGAAATGTTCAGTTTATCATAGTTTATCTAAGGTATCACACATCAAAGTTTTTCCCATGTTGCTTTTGAAAAAATCACTTTATGGTTTCGGACATGTGTTCAGTGTTCGTACACCACATGATAGACCACGGACACAGTTCGATCACAGTTCTTGCCTGCGTTTTTTTTTTATCTATGATATCCTATGCGTTTCGGTGTCCACAAAAAAGCTACATCAATCAGCACATGTTTGTCATGTTTGAACTGTTGACACAGCAAATCAGCAAATCCATAGCATTTCTGTCATGTGTTTTTTCACCTGATTGATTTGCCTTGGTTTTCCTGGAACCGTTTGTCCAAATTCTTACGGGAACAAGACAAAATATCACGTTTCCCACGGGAAGCGAAGCATGTGAAGCATCAGGAACTCGGCAGTACTGAAAACGTCTCTTGGCGCCGATGCTATGTGCGGTGCTGGAGGATTGCTATGGATGTGCCATTGAGTCCGTTGATGGAGCTATTAAACAAATGGACATACAATTACACTGTGCCATAGCTGTGTAAGAAGTTACCAGGGAGGCTATGGACGAAGCCTGGAAGGACGGGTTATCTCGATCATCATTTGCAAATTTTGGTAAATCAATGATCAATAGAATCATCTAACCAGCTCAAACTATGCAGACTATCTAACATGTCTCATGCGGATGTTGTATCAGGCGAGTCTTCGATGAGGCCAGTTCCAGTTGTCCTTGTTTTCCAGGTGTACATAATATCCTGCAACAGCATTGCTGAAATATCCCAATGACTCATTGCTATGGGAAAAAAGGGAGACCCTCTAGTAAATGTGTTGAGTTTGCTATGGAAAATTACATAAAATTACCCATAAAATTCATGTTTTAAAATTATGATTTTCCATGGCCAGCTGTTACTCGATGACCAGCAGGACGATCGCTGTTTTATCCATGGGTGATGGCAATTTTTCAGGTCAAACAGGTAGCACGTAGCCGCCGTGGCGGCCATGAATTGTGCGGGAAAACTTGCAAGATATCCTGTTGATGGTGCTGCAAAACAGTGCTTATATCGACCATGTTTTCTTAATTGATATTTCACATTGTTTGAGTTTACTTGATATATCTGATCTCCCTGTTAATTATGTTAATGTCCCAAGTCAACTTTCAACCAGGGAGGCATTTGTCTAAGGCCCAAGATGTCTCCCTTCAAGCAGCTCTACATTATGGCGCGCGTGTTGGCCATTGTCATGGTGGGGACCTGCAGACCTGTCGCGCGCCAGTTTTTTAATTTAAACAGTGTGAAATTGTTTTGATATGTTTTAATGATCCTGGATCTGATAGTTCTGTGCGATTTTTAAGTTTCAGGGTCTTGAAAAGTTATGTGTGATGGATGGTTACCCTCCGGTAAATTAACATAGACCCTGACAATAGCCTAGGTTTAATGGAAACTCATCTTCCAACCCCGACAACTGCCAGGGTCTTTCTGTTAATTTACCAGAGGGTATTATATCGGGTATGTCATGGTTTGCAGCACAAATGCAGCGATTCAGGTCCTCAATTCTTCCAGAGCCTTGGCACAGCTATCTCTGGGCTTGGATCACGATCCCCACTGCCGCAAGGGGCGCATCTTTCACTGGCTTAAATTGCACAACACTGGGGTCCCCATGAGACTTAAAAGTGTCATAAACATTCCACACACACACATATATATATATATATATATAAGTACAATAATATTTGATTATACATATATATATATATATTATATATATTATATATATATACTTACTGGCATTTAGTTTGCATTTGTACATAATTCATGTCTGGAGAGATGTTTACTGAGATGTTGGTGGAAATGGTGTTCGACTCCCAGAAAACAAAAAAATCGTCATGTTTACCATGTAGCAGTTCAAGCTAGCTATGGAAATCACCATGAATAATATGTACAATTGGTATACCACACACAAACACACACACATAGTCACACACACAATCACACACACATATATATATATAACAGAAAGAAATTGTCCATTGTCCATTGCAACAGTGAAATTACCTAAAGGGTAATGCTTTCGTTGGTAAACAAAAACGCACATGTTGATGAGCCGTGCCTCGTTCTCAGGCCGTATGGTGGAGGGTGTCTACCTGGCCAACTGGGAAGTGCATAACCCCAAGCAGCCCTTCTTGTCGCCAGGCGCGCACCGACACCTTGTCCATGAGACCCAGCTGGGACTGTTTCATGGTTTCAAGCTGTTTTGGGCTTTGGGAGTTTTCATAAATGGGGAGTACCCAAAATGGATAGTTTATAATGGAAAATCCTACAGAAATGAGATGATTTGGGGATACCCTCATTTTAGGAAACCTCCATATGTGAAAGTTTTCCCGCCAATTTTCGGATATTGAGGTGGTTTCACCACAAACTCATAGCTTTTGGGAGGTAGCCGAATCGGCAATGTGCCTCCCATGTCCCCAATCTCAGCGGCTCCACCCGCGGCTCGCCAGAACATCAAGTCGCAAGCCACTGTGCGCTGGCTGAATTGGAAGGTGATCAGAACTGAGCACACGGGATCTGCCTCGAGAAGTTGAGTGCAAGTGGCCTCGCCAATCCCATCACCATGACTGGTGGCTATTGCAAGTCATTCCAAAAAAGAGTATATACTGTACTGGTTGGTGGTTTGGAACATTTTTTTTATCCATCTAATATATATATATATACAAATTGGGAATAATCATCCCAACTGACTAATATTTTAAGATTGGAAACCACCAACCAGATATACATTCGTATATAACCAGTAAATGGTGAAAAGAAAATCGTTTTCGCAAAAGTTGGGAAAGCTGTGCCCCATGAGATGAAGCTTGAGCTCACAGAGGGATTTGGTTGTCGAGAAACTCGGCCTTCTGGATGCATTGAGAGAGAGAGAGAGAGAAAAAAAAAAAGTGTTTTAGGCAATGCAAATTCCAAGATACTCCAAGATTTGAACTTGTCATTTTTGGTAAGTTCCTTTTAGTTAACCATGCTGGAAAGACATGGAAAGAATGCTCCAATGCTGCTTGAATGATGCGGATCAGAACTTCTCTGGCATGTCCATGATATCTACGTGGCGGCAGCTGCATAATCGCGGCATGCCGCAAATCTTCGAAAATGTGGGGTGCAGTTGAAGTAGGCATTCATGGCCAGCTGTTGCCTGATTTGCCCTGAAATCTGGACAATGAACAGCGGGCCTGCTAGCCCAACTCACCACTATACGCTGAGTCATCCCAAGAAATCCCAAGAAGCACAAAAAAAATATCTGGTTTGGGAACTCTACACCTAAAACATCGCTGAAAAGCCGAAATGTAATATACCTGCATAAGACTGGATTGATGGATTGGTACCCACAACTTCCAAACTTTCCGGCCGGTGGGACTTGAATTTGACCCTAGAAATGAACAATGCGCAAAAACATAGCGCCCAGTCGACTGTTTCGCACTTCTCTCTTGAAACAAGAGCTGGCAGAAGAGCATAGGCACCCAAGGAGCCGGGGGAGCTGGAAGTAGAAGCGGAAGGCTCTACGTCAATTTGGCGCACCAGTTAATCTGTAAGAAAAACTTTGGTAAACTTTTGTATGAGATGATCACAAGGCGCGTTTCTTTTGTGAACTTCGTTACAGTGATGCTGTATACCGACATTAATTTGATATCGTGACCGGTATGGGGCTCACGCATTAAGGAAACATGTGCACACAAATATGTTCCGATTTGGTTTGTTCATGTTTGTTCTGCCTTGAGATTTGTGGCCAGGCCCTCTCCATCGCAGCCACAGCTTCTTCTCAAGTCCACATTGGAGACATGTAAAACTGTAAAACCTTCACAGGCACTCCAGGTTAGGAGACAGATAGATGCTTTGGTTGGCAGTCATAGTTTCTTGATGTTTTAAGACCTTGGCTTCCTTTTCCAGCCTCCAATCGATTTCCGCGAAGCTGTTCCCGGGCTAGCTTCCATTGCTTGGACGTGCCCCTCAACAAATAGCCTCAACAAATCCAGCAATGTCGGAAACCAAACCTTCATTGGAATTCATGAGAGGGTTTATACCACCCATGTCCATGTATAGTGATTTTGGGGATGATTCATTCTTGGGTTTCCTAAATATTCGATAACATCCTGGCATCCAAAAAACAGGGGCCACATCGACAAAAAGCACTTGGGAACCGACAGCCTCGGAGATGGGCGGCCTCTTCAATTCAAGATGTGGGTATAGCAAAGATTTTATTTAAGGTATATATCTGTGTGTTGGTTTGTTTGTCGGTCTGTGGTTGGCATTGTTTTATGAATCGTTGTCTACTGTATTGATCTATCAATCCGTCCATCATTTCATCAAGTTGTGTATAGACATGTGTAGATTGTATGGTGTGTACATGACGTATATAATTCTACATAAAATATCTCATAGTGAGACCATGTATAGTTAGATGGACATTTGCATTCTCGCAATGCAATATATCCATGCATTTTCACACACGATATCGTATAATATCGTATAGGTAGTTCTGATGTTCTGCTTCAAGCATCTCATTGATGTGGTTGGAACATTTGGAACCATCCTGCTGATCCAATATAACCAGCCGTCAAGGGCTCAATCCGTAAACTTGAAAAGGCACGTCACTGAGCACATAGACTCCTTCCGACCTTTGCGGAAGTGGTGGATGAGACAAATGAGCAGTGTTTAAAAATGTTTCAAACCTCTGTTGAGTCATGATTTTTAAAAAATAGGGGGTTTTACTATGTTTTACTACCCAAAAGATTGGTGATCATAATGACCCATTAATTATTGGAATCGATTGGAATCTCTTTGGGTAACCCATCATGGAAGCTGGGAATCTCGTTGGAGTTTTCATAAAGCAGACCCTGAAAATGGCATACCCTGTGAGGATGTTGTAGCAACCAAAGGGCGGACTGCTATTGATGGGATAATGACAATGATAATAATGATAAACCTTTGCCTTCGGCAAGATTCTTAGGATGTTTGTTTATGTTTTGTGTGTCTTGCCGTTCGTTCTCAAGATAAGCAAGCTGCATTCCCACGAGGCGAAGCAAAACCTGCAATTGCCAACTGCTTCTAGGTGCATCAGGATGAACACATGCGTGCTGCATTGTTATACTATATATTGTTGATTGTTGGTGTAAATATAGAAGTGTATTTATATATATATATACATATGCACACCACACACATATTGTATGTGTAACTGTATGTGCGCGCGTGTAAAAAATGCACACCGCACACACACACACAGGGGCCCTGCAGCATCTATTTATATAATTGTGTGTGTGTGAATGTGCGTGTATTTTCAACGGTATAGCATGTCGCGAAATGGCCCTCCACATATTTTGAACATCTTTGAACTAGAAAGTAAATATAAGTAAACATACTTTTTAACTAGCAAGTAGTTCTTCGGCCGGACTCTGAATTCACATGTCAAGTTGGTTTCCGATGCAGCATCTCTTTTCTTTTGAGAGGAAGATATGAATGGCAGCAGTTCAGAACCAAAATATGAAAAGTCCTTGTATCCACTGAGTAATTTCCCTGTTCAAGCTGTCCAAACAGGTAGCTTGGTTTACCAGCCCCTACTCTCTTTGGCCCTCAGGCTTCGACATGGTGTATGCGCAGAAAGAGCATGACTGGCTCGTGCGGGTCTTGGTACCTTAGGAAGGCAATCTTTGTTGGTGGGTTATTATATATGTTTTTTATGACCCATGCCTTAAGAAATTATTCCAGGGTATCAACTAGGTTATGGAATAATTTCTTTTGGAATAATTTTCAAGGAATAATTTTTGAGGGGGGTAGGTATACGATTATGCATGTTGGAAT
>Ga0126342_10009240_pt1 | contig 17671 bp, 14 predicted proteins | sample Cyp1metagenome_FD_92528 | JGI IMG/M metagenome (GOLD analysis project Ga0126342, IMG submission 92528) | Coral microbial communities from Lord Howe Island, Old Settlement Bay, Australia - Cyphastrea 1 metagenome | ecosystem: Host-associated > Invertebrates > Cnidaria > Coral ... | reverse complement strand
TACATCACACAACAATACATCACATAACAATACATAACATAACAATACATCAGACAACAATACATCACACAACAGTACATCACACAACAATACATCACATAAAAATACATCACACAGCAATACATCACACAACAATACATCACATAACAATACATCACACAGCAATACGTCACATAACAATACATCACACAACAATACATCACACAACAATACATCACACAACAATACATCACATAACAATACATCACACAGCAATACATCACATAACAATACATCACACAACAATACGTCACATAACAATACATCACACAACAATACATCACACAACAATACATCACACAACAATACATCACATAACAATACATCACACAGCAATACGTCACATAACAATACATCACACAACAATACATCACACAACAATACATCACACAACAATACGTCACATAACAATACATCACACAGCAATACATCACATAACAATACATCACACAGCAATACGTCACATAACAATACATGACATAAACGAAAGGTGGTGACTGAGGGAAGTGACGAAAGAGGGGCTTGCAGATCGCAGTGGAATGGCTGCACGATTGTTGTCGCGTTTTGTTGCCATGTGTGTCGAGACATGCGGGTTAAACACGTGATGCTGCAAAACGCATTCTAATGGCTGCATGACTGTTGCATGGGGTTTGTTTTGGGGAGGAACCGGAGCACAAAACGTTGTGTTTTTCCGTGTGATGAAGAGGCTGCAGGCGGCGATGAAGAGTACCATGTGTGTGCGGCGGTTGCGGTTTGGATCGTTTCGAGCGTAATCATGGCGTAATCGGTTCCTCCTTGGTGTTCTGCAACGCGGGGATGCAAATCGCATTGAAATGGCTGCATGGATGTGTACGTGGTGCTGCAAAACGCATTGTAATGGCTGCATGACTGTTGCATGGGACTTGTGTTGGAGAGGAAGCTGGAGCAAACCTTGCATTTTTCTGTGTAAAGTGGCTGCAGCCGGCGATGACAGGTACCTTGTGTGTGGGGCGGTTGCGGTTTGGATTGTTTGGAGCGTAATCGGTTCCTGCTCTGTGTTCTGCAACGAGTGGTTGGTCGTGTGTGCGTATTTCTTTGCACTTCTTGAATCTCTGGTTGCAGATCGCAGTGTGACGGCTGCATGATTGTTGTCATGCTCTGTTTCCATGTGCGTAGATACATGCGGGTTAGCCACGTGATGTTGCCAGACGCATTGTAGTGGCTGCGTCTTTTGCAGCTGCGCGTCGTCAATCGTATTGGAGTGGCTGCAGCAAGGCTGCGATAGTAATTTGTCAGCAGATTTTCTCAATTTAGCGCGGGTGATTTTCCTGGTAAAATTTCTTTTAAAAAGTGCTTCAAAATCGTGTTTTTTTTCTTTGGCGCTGAGATCCGGTTTTGGAGCTGCAATTTCTGCTGTCATTATGTATAAGAAAGCTTCTCTGTCTAGAAACTTCTTTGTGTAAAAGCTCGCTTTTGTGCAAGCTTTGTAGTACAAAGTAGTACTGGGAAGTGCTTTGTGCAAGCTTTGTAGTACAAAGTCGTACTGGGAAGTGCTGTGTGCAAGCTTTGTAGTACATAGATGTACATAGTCGTACTGGGACGTGCTTTGTGCAAACTTTTTAGTACAAAGTAGGATTGGGGAGTACTTTGTGCAAGCTTTGTAGCACAAAGTGGTACTTGGGAGTGCTTTGTGCAAGGTTTGTAGTGCAAAGTAGTATAGTACTGGGAAGTACTTTGTGCAAAGCTTTGTAGTACAAAGTAGAACTGGGAAGTGCTTTGTGCAAGGTTTGTAGTGCAAAGTAGTATAGTACTGGGAAGTACTTTGTGCAAAGCTTTGTAGTACAAAGTAGAACTGGGAAGTGCTTTGTGCAAGTTTTGTAATACAAAGTAGTACTGGGGAGTACTTTGTGCAAGCTTTGTAGTACAAAGTAGCACAAAGTAGCACTGGGACTGGGGAGTTCTTCGTGCAAGCTTTGTAGTACAAAGTAGTACCGGGAAGTACTTTATGCAAGTCTCGCGGTACAAAGTAGTACTGGGAAGTGCTTTGTGCAAGCTTTGTGGTACAAAGTATTTTGGGAAGACTTTTCTGTGTAAATGCATCTGTGTCTCAAGCTTTTGTGCGCAAAAGCTTTCTGCGCCCATTGTTTTTTTGTGCAAGAGACTTCTCTCTGACAGTAAGAGCTTTCTGGCGTGCAGAACAGCTGAGATGAGTTGAGACGAACTTTGAGGAGATGAGAAGGGTTGATCAGTGCTCGGATGAGATGAAAACAGTTGAGAAGAACTTACTTAGATGACATGTGAGAAGAGATGGGATGAGATGAGAAGAGTTGAGATGAGGTGAGAAGAACTCACATGATTTGATATGAGATGAAGTGTCGAGTGTGAAGTGCAAGTGTGAAGTGTGAAGTGCGGGGTGTGAAGCGTGCACTGTGACGTGTGAAGAAAGTATATATTTTCTTGGCGTTGCACTTCGCCGGGGTTGCGCGCAGGTCATTTGTCTTGGACAACAGCAGCGCAACAGGTTCGCACAAAGCACGCACGCACAGGCCTGGCTGGCGCACGGCGCATGCAAGTTTTATAGATGGAAAAGGTCTTATAGTATAGCCCTAAGGCAACTTCCGCCCCGCCTCGTGCGGGCACTACTCGTAAATCATATGCAATCGACTCACGTGAAATTTCTAAACTTCTTGGTCAGAGTTCAGGCGTCGTCACCAGAGTGCTCAGAGCCAGGCAGCCAAAAGCAAACAGGACGCGAAGGAGACGGTTGAAAGTCTCACGACAGAAATCCGGTTCCTTGCCTCAGTGACTGACATGACTGACATGCAAGTGCTGCTGTCCTTGCAACGTGCCTTTTATATCCTTTTATATCCTTTTTTCCTGCTGCCATTTACGTATTACATGCGGATTACGAATGCGGCATTTGCCAACCGTGTAGGGTGGAGAAGGAGCAACGCACCCAAGAATCCTTGAACTTCAGCTATGAGTGGGCCAACTCAGATTGTCAGCAAGTCTTCTTGCCCACAGATATCCGAAGCTAGGATGTCGAGAAAGGTCTGTGGTTTGTCCACACTAAGGCAGGATCGCTACATGTCACGCACAGCGCAGCTGCAAGCATCGCTTGCAAGAGACTTGAGCTCTTTAGCATCTCAACTTCAGGCATGACCAGGGGGTACTTTTTAGATTGTTTCAGGGAAAGGTGAGGGTGAATTGAGCACATTAAGGCTGCCGCGCCAATGGTCCACATCACATGATGGCTCTGTGTGCTTCGGTCGTCCAATGTTGTCCAGGCATGGGAGCGAAAGAAGGCCGCAGACCACCAGGCCAGTGACCCGGTCCGGATCAGCCAATGAAAGGGTTTGGATGCTTGTATACATGTTTTTCAAAGTTTTCTTGATGTGTTTTTTTCACATTTTTTTTTCTTTCTGTGCCAGATTTGCTGTAGATTGAGTGTCGTCTCGCAGTGCTTCATTTGCCGGTTGGAGGCGTGGAAGGAAGAAGAGGATCAGTTGCTGAGGCAGACAGTGCCAGACAGTGCCAGACAGTGCCAGTGTGGTTAGAATCAACTTATATAGAATCAACCAGCTTAGCTAGATAACTTATACATTATATACATAAGGCCCTTGAGACATTTTGAGACAATTTGGGAGATGTTGTGCATCACTTAGTCAGTGCATTGAGCTCGACAACCGGCTCTTCTTATCAGCACCCTAAAGGCAATGTGAAGAGGCTTCGCAGAAGAAGCAGCAGAAAGAGGAGGACTGGGTGCATAGAGAGCACAGAGTTTGCAAGAACTTCCAATGTGATGGCTGCAATGGCATCGTTAAACTTTATTTCTCTCGCTGCTGGAATGGAATTTATTTTGCTGTTGTCATTGGTCGGTGTCTAGAATCCAGCTTATTTGTTTCTTGCAGAAGGCTTTGATTGATTCAAAAATGCACAGTACAGTGCATCCACGAGAGCTGTGGTAGGACACAATGCGCATTCAAGCGAAGCAGGCTGGGGAGCTCAAGATGGTTTGCCTGCCTCAAGGGTGAAGACATGGCGGCAGATTGGTGCCCTAGGCAGCAACATGTGTGCAGATTCTTTTAAGCGGTCAGGGCATTCAGTAGCAGATCCATGTTGTGATTCCTAAGAGAGAAATCATTTCTGTTGCATAGCTGCTTGTCCGAGCCCATGGAGCTAAGTCGGCCTTGCTGTTTGCCTCAACACAACCAGGAAGAGATGCAAAAGCAGATGGGTCTGGCTGAAGAGTCCTTACAAGATGTGCGGAAGGTGTGCAGAGCATTGCAGAGCTGAAGCCATGTCGCTTGACTTCTGCTGCAAGCCGTTTGTATAGTTTATTGTTTGGATAGAAAATTGCAACCAATTGCGTTCGGCGTTTTTTTTTTTGTAAGTAAGTCTAGTAAGTCTTAGATTTCGGATGGTTTAGTCTAGTTGGGCAAGGCGATTTCCAGCTTGCCCTGTTACCAGCCTACTTGGGCACTTGGATCACGATGTCATGGGAGGAAATCCAACAGCTGAAGAGCCAGTTCCAGCAGTCCGATGCGGCGCTGTTCGCTGCCAGATCCAGCTAGGGCATCTCAGGGACAGCACAAAAGGCCATGACATGCCATGAGCCAAATTCTGTGTTTTGTGTGTTTTGATCTGTTTTTTGATCATGAGCATTTCAGTCTTCCAGCGAAAAACAACCAGAAGATACCCAGGCACGCAGCACTTGAATCAGCAGATCGTCCAGATGGAAGAGGCTTCTCTGAGTGGAGGAAATGGCTTTCAGTTTCGTCTCATCGGCCATTTGTTGAAGTCTGTAGTGACACCATGATATGAGTGAAAAGTCTGAGACATCACAATGAAGAGTTGCCAGTGCGGGATCATTGACGTTGCTACCAGGTGTTGAAGCGTGCTAGCAAGGCATGGGGTGCAGAGATATTGTGGAGTTACAGTGGGTAGTGAGCTGCTGTGCCAGAGCGTAGGATTTGGTGTTGCACCTTTTGCGTACGTAAGAACCACAAAAACTATCAAAAACTCAAGCACAAACAGTGTTGCACTGTGCTGCTTGAATTACCTGGGCGCAGGCACTCTTTGCATCTCTTTGATGAAAACCCCAAGTTTGATAGGTTCAGAGTTCAGAGTTAAAGAAGTACGGATGACTTGCTCAGGCATCCTAGAGTCCTAGAGTTCTACAGCGATGGATGCATGTTACGAAGAAAGTGATGGCCATGGCTTGCTAGGCCTTTCACCTTTTTGCTACACATAAGAAGAGGAACGAATCGAGCGGCCAGGCTGAAATGGACACACTGCTGCAAGATGCGGAGCGCCATGCAGCTTTGTTTGCAACGGCAGGCATTCTCTTCCAGTGGAAAGATGAGCCTCCACAGAAGCCCATAGAATTTACCAAAGAAATTTTGAAGCCTTACAGTTCGATGCTGTTTGACGCTCTTCATTTTCAACAGGCTGATTGCCAGAGGCGCGCAACCTGGGACCGGCTGAGGCTGGCAAGCTTGCCCAGCTCCGCACTTTGGAGGCAGAGGCAATCAGACAACACCTGCAGGAGACATGCATTTCGCATGGGCATTTGGGGGTTGCGGGTTGCTCCTGCATCTCCTGCATCTCCTGCATCTCCTGCATCTCCTGCATCTCCTGCATCTCCTGCATCTCCTGCATCTCCTGCATCTCCTGCATCTCCTGCATCTCCTGCATCTCCTGCATCTCCTGCATCTTGCATTTTGAAAAAGTGACTTGGACATACTTGGACCTGCACTTCGCAGCATCCATTCAGGTACTTCCCCTTTAAGAGACAGGTCCCTCACAGGCATTCTGACCATGCAGCCTCACATGCACCAGGACTTGGAAATGAAGGTTAGAGAAGAGGAGCAGGCAGGAGCAACACCCGTGGCATTGTTGAGGTAACGAGCTCGGATAATCTTTGATCAACTGGCATTTGCTGGAGGTCCTGCAGTCCATTGATGGGGAAGTTGGCAAGGCTGGTGCGCTTCACTGGCGATCGCAGCACCTGAGAATTTATTATAATTTATTTCTCCTTTGATTCGACAATTCCTTCTTTCCCTAAGTTGCGACCTCCCATTTCTATCAAAAGAAAGTGCCAGAAATCTTCTGCCAGGAGGTCCAGAACTGCGATGGGTTGACTGGCCTGGGGGCCTAGTCGGTGGATGTCGGTGGCAATTCTGAAGTTTTAAGGTATGGTAGGGTCATGTAGAGTCCAAACTCATTGTGTCCTGCAGTGCTACACGGTTCGGCCTTCTGAGGTGAGATCTCCCAGGTGCGAACGCAAGTGGATGATCTGCAGGAGTGGCGGGGCATTGGCTCATTCGATGCTCATCGATGCTCATCGATGCTCATCGATGCTCATCGATGCTCATCGATGCTCATAAGTTTCAACTTTCAGCATATGTTTATGGTTGTTATGGTTGTTTATTTTATTTTTATTTCACAGTGCGGACCGAGCAGCGGTCACCAGGACCAACGACGAAGCCTGGAGGACCGTTCTGAAAGGGCCGGGGGCCGTTACCGCCTTGCACGCACGGTTCTGGCACTTTGTTCTCGCGCTGGCATTCTGCATTCCTTTTGGACATCTCCTGGCCGATGTTGGCTCCAGTTTTAGTATTATACAAAGGGCATCAATGACACCATCATGTCAGCGTCTCATAGCGTCTCTGTGGTCACCAGGTGCCACTATCGTCCCAAATCAAAAGGTCTCGCCAACAAATCAACACAAACGCTTGGATGTCATATCGTGCGATTGCAAGCCATTCCAGCGAAATGCTGAGGTGAACCCAGTAGAACATGTACTGTAAAATTCATTAAAATTCAATATTGCCATGAATCACTGTTCCACACACACACATATATATATACATATTATTTATATATACCATTTCCTAAGTGACTAGCCTTCAGGAATTTCAGATTGACAACGATGCACAAAAACGAAGTGAGAACCAACAGCTTCGCATAGCTTCACAATGGGCGGTTGGCGCAATGTCCTGGATGCCTTCCACCAGCTGCCCTACGATGAGCAGAGATTGATGTTGGAGGAACTGTCCAACAGCAGGGCAGATCTGCACATAGATGTCGCTTTGGAGACTTGGTATCTTGGTGCAAATGACTGTTGTTCATCATGAGCGTCAAGTATGTTTCTTGTAGGAGCATTTTGCTCCTGGTTGGTTTCGGTGGTCCGAAGCAAACAGCAAACGGCAAACACAAACCAAACTGATTTGCATTGATTTGAATCTCCAGGGTCGGCTTTCCCAGAGCAAATCAAGGTGCGATCAAGACTTCGTTCCTGCTTGCAGCTCGCAGCGACCCAAACGGCGGTCGTGGAGTGTGCCACTGCGCTGGGGCGCCAGTGAGGATGTCCGCGACACGTCGGTGACAGGATGTCCGTGGTGCCGACGGCCAGTGACAATCAATGCTGTCAACAGAGGCCAAGGGGATCAAGGGGATCAAGGTGCTAAAGTACAGAAAAGCTTGGATGCTGACGATGCTGGCACTGGTCAATTTGCCTATACCACCCTCTTGCGCCTCGCCGAACGTCACGATTTAAAGTCCGGTCAGTTCGCAGCTAATGTGGGCCTTTATTTATGTACAGGTCTTCCACAGCGACTTTGGTGCTGTCCTGCTATGTTCTGCTACATTCTGCTACCGCGTTTCATTGATCACAATAAAAGTGGGTTCCATGAAATAGGATGTGTGCATCAGCTTCATGACCTCAGATTAAATGCACCTTTCAATCGGCATTTGGATGCGCATGTTTGGACTGTGGATCTCTTTTCGATCAGGGTAGTTGGTTTTGGCACATGAATGCTTGTGGCCAAGGTACGGACCGCAGTGTCACAACTACTTCTTGGGGGCTTTGGTTCTGGGTGAAGGACTTCAGCGTTTCGGCGGTGGCATCACGTCATTGCTGCTCCACACTGCGGATGTGCCACAGAGCTATTTGCAAGCTCTCGCAGCCGCTGGATGGGTGTGCAGACAGGCAGTGGTCACCTCAAATTTTAATTAAATATATTTAAATCATCATATATCATCATCTTCAAAAACTGTTCCCATGGACCCCTTGGGACAATCCAAGGTGTGTGATTGGTCCTATGAAATTTAGTCAAAGTGGAGCCGGTTCAGGTCAACATACCTGGACCTTGGACCGTCTTGGACCCATGACATATTTTGAAGCCAAACTGCTTGCAGTGTCTTTTTTTGTTGAAGGATCTTTTGAAGATATTGACATATGATTGATGAAATAGTAATGACAGATTAGTATGATATATGATTTACGATATGATCTGATATGACATGACCTGACATGATGTGATGTGATATATCCTGTCCGGTAGAGCTGAGATTCCAACTGTCAGGTGGAATATTTGACCAAAGTGGCATGGTCACTCTTCAAGAATTGGAAGGGAAGCCGCTTCATCGATGTTTTCACGAAGCTCAGGGTACTGGAACAAGAGGACTTTGAGAAGGTCCTGTTCCTGGATTTGGATCTCTTGGTGCGTGACTGGTCTCACTATCGTTCACTATCTATATCTATATCTATATATATATATTATAGATAGAGTCCTTTTCATTCCTCAGAGATGTTGCTATTGGACTTCTTGCATTCTTGCTTGCTGTATATATTGATTTTGCCAAAGCTAAGCTGGATTTTCTTCTTCCAATACTTGACTGCTCCATATGCATTTTGGAGAGCTTGAGGAAGTGGCTTTGCTTGGTACGTTTGTTGATGCTGGTACGGTAGGTCTGAAACCCTGACGTTCTTAGATCAATTTTCAATTTGTTGAAAAAAGTATTGCATATGCAGTCCAGTGTGCACCACCAGGTGACACCGGCGCATCCTTAGCCAAGCTCTTCGAGTTGCGTACGCCGGCGGCCATGAAACGTGGTGCACCCATTCCGTCGCACGGTGCTGCGGTGCCTTACAGCTGGATCTGGGGCCACCCGACGCGGCGACAGGGAGATTTGCTTCCGCAGCATCAGCAGGCCTCTGGAATCAACGCTGGGGTCATGCTCTTGAAGCCGGACAAGGTGGATGTACCAATGATGTGTCTTGAAAGTGTACGATATGTACCAAACTAGTTTCGATATGTTTAGATGCATCTTGAACTTGATTTTCTTGGTAGGTTTGATGTGAAGTTCAAGTTCAAGTATATGGTTGGTCGGCAATTCCTGCCATCAGGGACAGGGGTAAAGCATCCTAAGACTGTTGACTGGACTGATGGGAGGCTGTCTTGAATGAGATGATCTCGGAAGTGCATGACTACGACCACCCCCAGCACTATCGCACCTATATGCCTGAGCAGGAGTACATCTCCCGTTTCTATGGCACCTTTGACCAGTGGACCCATCTGTCGTGCAACTTCAACTTCGAGATTGACAAGAATGTCGCTTGGTGGGTAATGTACGTTTTTGACTTGGTCTGGAGTCAGCAATAAGGATGGTAGTCAACCATCGCCGTGGAGTGTACACCTCAATGGTATTTTGCAGGGGCTGATTTTCGAGAATTTTGTTCCATGGTAACCATGCTATAGTTATGAATAAGTTATGACCATCCACTTGGTAGAGCCTGGGGATTTGAAACTGATCCCAAGCTTGACATCGCATCCTGATCTTGCAGGAGAGAATCCCTCACGACTTCACGGAGGCACATGAAGCTCACCGACAACTCAGTCAAACCGAGTCAAACCGAGTCAAACCCTTTTTCTTCTTTTTCTTCTTTTTCTTCTTGTGGCGGTGACAGCCAGTGTATCCAGGGTCCATCCTTTCTATCTTTCTAAGATTCTAGCGTAGGAGTTGGAAGAGCATACGATGGCTTTTTGTAGTATGAATTGTGTTTTTAAAAAATGATTTCATGGTTTCTTAGCGTTCATAGTTGATCATAGTTGTTGGTCTGGTTTTAGATGGTCCATCAACATGAACACCTTTTTCCTTTAGATCTTGCACCCGTTGGCTACTAGCAATCGGCCAAGCAACCTCTGATGCTTTCAGGAAGAGATTCGAAATGGTGGAGCAAAAGGTCATAGCGGGGCAGTTGTTCTGCATTTCTCTGGCTGCGGGGTGAAACCCTGGGATTTGATTTTCTCAAGATGCCTGACGGAAAATTCGGCCCATTCAACTTGTTTCAAAGAAGTTGGTCATTGTTTCATGTACTAGACTCACTAGACCAGCTAGAGGGGCAGAAGGAGACGAGTGCTGCAAAGCTGATGATCTGATAATGCAGTAAACCAGAGTAGCATTGAATTTATGTGTTGCTTTCTTTTCTCCCGCACTGGAACAGCAACCATTTGGGTGCGATGCACTGGATGCACTGTCAAGGAGGGGACCTGAACACTCTCAAAGTGCACTCTGTGGAAGACATCGCTTCGTTGTACCAGGAGCTTTCAAAGGCAGGACCACGGGAGTGGCTTGATGGCTACACAGATAAGGAACGGCCACTTAGATGCGCACAAAGCAGCGTTTTGTTTGGAGATGGCGGCCTCAAGACATAATTCTTATTCCGATTGCCTTGAAGCATTCCTGGACGACATACTGGACGACATAGGGTAATTTTTATCGGAGTAAAACTAGTGTGGTTCGGGTTTTCGTCCTTTCCCAGCCTTGGGCTGTGAAAATGTTGTTGATTGTGAGCGACTCATTTGGAGAAATCTTCCAAACTCGACGATTGTCTGGAAATAACAGCTCTGTTTGCTCAGGTTATGGGATGCCATGTTAGAGTGGCTGGTGCAGCTCCAGGACGTTTCTCAGCGGCTGAAGAAGCAAAACATCGATGTGGTGAAACTGCTGTGGGCGCAGGTGCCCGAATTGCCTGACCAGCAGCTGAGCTCTCCTCGCTCTGATTTCACCATGGAAGCCTAGGGGGAAAAAGACTTGCGGCGCGCCAGAAGTGAATGGCAGGAAGAACTATAATTGGCGATGCATGGAAACATTGGAAACATGTGAAGCCAAGATGCAGCAGTCCAAGGAATGCTGCATAATCCTGTATTTCTACCAGTTGCGTCCTTTCCAATGTTGGAACAGGTTTAACGAGTTGATATTCTGCGTGATGTTCCAAAGATGCACTGGCTCTGCGGTATCTGCGATCAGGATCGCCTGGCAGATGCTCGCAGGGAGGGGCTCTTGGAGCAGACCAAGATGCAGGCGCGAGTCATATAATAAGGTCAATATATCATATGATAAAGATAAAAAAGAATAACATAGTATATCTATATACTATAAGATTTATCCTGTATCTATTTTTTACATGTTCATCACGTGCTCATTGCAATCTCTTTTATACTGTGCACAATAAGTGAAGGATGACAAAGGTAGATCAGAACTCTTTGGTAAGTATGTTTGTTGCTATCAGCACGCAGCAATTTCATTTTTGGAGGGGCTGACTCTGTATGACATGTTAGCATTGGTTTTGTCATTTGCTTGTATCGTGGGTTCTGATATCTGTTTCTTCTGGCAATTACAATAATTCACTTGAAAGCACCTGCGCTTTGGATGCAAATCAAATCCATGACAAGCTCCGACATCGGCAGGTTGCCTGTGATCAGATCTCCCTTGACATAGCCGACTTAGAATGGCAGATATGCAGGCTATTTCTGGGTCATTTTGCAGTTCAAACAGTCTGTGACAAGATGCTCATAGCAGAGTGAGTAGCTTTTACTGGGTGTGTGTAGCTGTGCCATGCCGTGCCTCCATTTTAGTCCTGCAGAAGACAAGGAAATACGAATGGAGGTTGTTTGACGAGTTTGACGTTGTTCGCCTACGCCCATGTGAATCGCTGAGAGGCTGGAGGAAAAGATGGAGGTTCTACAGCGCCTGGCAGCTGATGCCGAAGTGCGCGTTGCCACACGACAGAGCCTAGGTCAAAATGAGCTGCGTGCGGCACAGGCGGGGTGAAGCAACTGCTTCATGGGAAGAATGCATCCATGGTCCTAATGGTTTCCTATGGTTTCCTATCTATGAAGATGTTTCGATTGAGTTTGAGTTTCATTTGTCATAACTTGAGCGCATCATGGGTCCTTGAGACGCCATGATGGACAGCTGTTGCAGGAAGAGCTGCAAGCACTGAAGCGCCGTGTGTCACGGACTGCCGAGCTTCAAAGCCAAGTAAAGGCGGAGGCCGCATGATGCCGCGTGGGGTTGGAGAGATGGCCACTGGACACTATCATATTTACACTTCTAAAGGTTATGGAATACATGGTGAGTGCACAAATCAAGATGGAACACTTTATAGATTTTATAAGAGTGTGGGCTCCTTATCGTCCAGCTCTTCAATGGACTCCATTTTGTGATCAGGCCAACACAGGGAAACAGCAGACGGCTGCTCAGGAGGCAAGTGACATTCAAAACACACCGGCAGACATGTCGTGACCGAATACGACCACGTTTGACAACTCCGTGCCACTTGTGAAAACATCTGGCAGTTGGACCTGCAAAAACGCCTAGAGACAGTCGATGCCAAAAAGGGCGAGGACCTGAAAGCGTAAGGATCCCTGGTCGGCTAAAGCGACAGACTTTGACGACAGAAAGTGGGGGGAAAGATGAAGATAGAGGAAACGTTCAGAAAGCGTCTTAAAAGTTTGAGGCTGAAGCTTCAGTTGGTCCATGAGGAGGAGGCAGTGAAGAAGGCCATACTCCTCCGGGACCAGTTTCCATCAGCAGTGGCTGTGAAGCGGATGAATTGTACTAAATTGGATGCAGTTTGACGTTACTCAAAAGTATACACATATCATATATATATATATACAATACAGATATACATATTGCACTGACAGCTTGTTGTTTGATTTGCTGATGCACCGAAGCGCCTGGCTGGAACTGTCTGCGGGCACATGATCCCACAAGATCAACTTCCCACGATTAGGCACAGAAGGACCTACAACAGGCAACGGGAGAAGGATCCGAGCAGTCCGAAGCTGAGGAAACACCAGTCGTGGCTGTGACTTTGAATCTCGTGTCAATCCTCTACGAAATGAGAAAGGACGTCATGCCGATCGGAGAACACAAAGCCCTAAGCGTTCATTGTCCAAGTATATCAAGTATGTTTTGAGAGCTTCCATTCATCAGCACATACCGATTAAGCCAGAATCTGCTGTGAATCTAGCCCAAACGCCGAGGCTGAAGAGAGCCCAGGAGCAGCTGCAGCTGCTGAGTCACGCCTATGAATGCCTTCCATTACGAAATGCTGTGAGGGAATCGTTCCAAAATTCAGGATTTGCCTTTCACATATTATGGCATGCTTCACAATGGTTTTCAGATGTTTCAGCTAAAGATTCATTTTTTTAGATTTGTTGCTCTGACAGCTGTCAGGAGCAGGGTCGTGCAAAATTGCGAGCTGCTCAAGAGGCTAAACTGACAGCCGAGGACTTGCTCAACTTTGAAGGGTCTTGCCATGGGGCATGTGAATTCCGCCATATTCTGACTGACCTTGCTTCTTACGATTCTTACGTCACCAATGACTGACCAAAAAATGACCTTTGCAGAAGTGTCCCATGTGTCCCTTTGCGGCAGGACACTCGCCGCGCCGAGCTGAAGCTCAACAGTGATGCAACTTGGTGCCAACATGCGGAGCCTAGTGTCAGTCTGCATTCTTATGCTATGTTTTGAGAAGCATGAGTACATTGAGGTACATTGAGATACATTGAGATACATTGAGATACATTGAGATACATTGAGATACATTGAGTACATCATGACTCATTACAATAAAGAATCATAGTAAGCCTTACGAACCAAAATCAGAGGAGGTTTGAAGATCTCAGCTCCGTACGGATACTGAGGCCTTGGCAGCGCAACAGCGGCACATGCAAAACCTCGAGCAGAAAACTGGTACTTTGAGGCACCGAAAACTGCCAGGACAGACAGAGGACCTGCCACACATTGGGGTTAGATTTGAACACGGACACAACTGCGCATGAAATTGATACTTACGACATTTCTGCAGAGGGAACGTTTGCTCAAAGACTCTTGCTGCTGTTTGCAGCATTTGAGTGGATCGAAGACATTGATGATTGATAATGATTCTATATCATGAGAAATGCCCAGATTTGAGGAGCTTAGAGATGCTTAGAGGTTTCTCTCAACTCCCCATGGTTTGGATGACCAGTTGAGGCAGCGCTTGCTTCAGAACGAGCAGCACCTTGGGTGGCTGCATCAGCAACTGCAGCTGGAGGATTACACACATGCAGACGTAGGAGAAAGATGCAACACAAAGGAAGCATGTCTATACTGGATTCGTTTTCTTTAAGCAACTCACCTTTCATGCCTTCTCACATCGCAAGATCCTTTTATCATATCCTTAGGATCTTGTGAAACGTTTGATGTTGTCTTTCATCATTTATCACCTATTTCTACCATTTCTGACTATAACTTTGATAAGATGGCCACTGGACCTTTTTCCAACAGACAGTCTTGGCCGAACCATAGCCAGCTGTTTTGTCCAGGAGACCAAGGCAACGACTCAGATGAAGGTGGAGGCATGTACCAACCCTTCTTATGACACATGGTGATAGCGCGCTGTCACAGGAATGAAGAAAGGAAATAACGACGCACCGTGTTGCTGTTTGTTCGATTTCGTTTGTCCTTTTCAGGTGGGCGCACTTGACAGCTCTATTCACAAGGCGCTTGATTTTTTTGTTTGGACGGCTTCTGCCCATAAGGATCATAAAGGGGGATGGAAAAATTGTTGGACAAGCCCTGGCAGGCGATGGGAGAAGAGGCAACTTTGACGAAGCAGTTGGAGGCGTCCCTTGCCATCAGCAACGCCTGGTCCAACAAAGACTTCCAGTGGATCTAGGCTGACTGAGACTCCCCATAAATCTGAAGGGAGGCTGGTGGCAACGCCCCTGGCTTTGAGCCCCTGAAATCGGGAGCATTGTTGGGCCAGACAAACACTTATATATACTTATTATACTTATACGGGTGTTTGGCAGGAAGTGGTGAGGAAAAAGGAGGAGCATCCACTGTTGACACAGGCCTGGCAATGTCAAGTCAAAAAATAATTGACATTCTTTGGACATGCGTTTGTGCAATTAAGATCGTAAGGTCGTTCAGACTCTGGTTCTTGTGGAATTGTAGTAGTGGATGGGTCAGAGTGAGGGTCACATTGAACGTCACCACAATGAAACACATTGGCGATCGAAAGCATACGTCTCCTGAGCGAGTTGTTCTCCGATTTCTCCTGTCGCTTAGTATTTGCACAAAGGACAACTGAAGCGCAAAATCATACAAAGCAAGTCAAACCTCAGAAAGTTACATCAAATTTGTTCGGACATTTTTTCTGGAAGATATTTCCGACTTATTCTGGTCATCCCGTCACCCCCCTTCAACATCCTTCAACCAAGCTACGATCACCAAGCCCACCAAGCCCTTCGGCAAGGCGCCTTTCCCGGCGGAACCTGTGGCCCTGGCAGCTCAAGAGCCCAGCTTCTGCAGTCCAGAGAGTCCTTGGAGGTGGAGACAGCGATAGCAAACTGCTGAAACTGAAACGGAGATGATCGGATGATGAGATGATGAGATGATGAGATATGGCAATCACCTGAAACTTGAGTTCTCAGCATTGGAATAGATTCAATAGATATCATCCGAATATCAGTTCATATGGATTCATCTGGGAAAGGGATCTGAGATGGTCTGAGTCTGATGGACCCTTTCCAAGCTTTCTCGGCGGACGACAGGCCGAGCTGGTCAGAGAATGCTGCAGACCTTGCCAACTTCAATTTGCTGCAAAACAAGTCTCGTCCCGAGATCCGGTGGAGAGATGTGGAGAGACCTTGTAGCCTTAGAATGTCTTAGAATGTCTTAGAATGTCTTAGAATGTCTTAGAATGTCTTAGAATGTCTTAGATCCTGTGGGCCGTTTCAAAAGTGCTCAAGAGTCAAAGTCAGCGTCAGTGTCCTTTGTGTTTCTTTCTGGTCGTTCGGTCATGGAGTCGAGATCGCGAGATCGTGAATGCGCAAGAGTTGTTTTAATTTGAACAGATTGAAAATTCACCCGACATGTTGATCATGTTACGATGATTCTTTACGCGTTGCTATGGGGATGCTCAAATCCAAAGCATGTTCAATGCCAGGTGATTGTTGCGGGTATTATATATATAGTTATATAATAAGTTTTATAATTAAGTTCTATAATTATTTTCAGGGTATATATTATACTTAAAATACATAACACACACATATACATACACACACATATATATATATATACACACAATTTAATCATATTTATTCAATCTTAGCACATACATCCTTTGCTCATCGGAACAGTGTGAAAAAGTAATCTTGATGCTGGTGGTGTTCGAGGTTGGAAGGTCACATTGCTCGCTTGCAGCGGCACACGGAAGAGCTGCGCAACAGTCTGGAGGGCGCACAGCGCACACGGGAGGCGCAATATTTTGGACACCTTTGGACAGGGTGATTTGAGTATTACTTTTGGGAGATTCTTTTTGTGATTCTTTGTGATTTGAATTGCAAATGATCGCCTTGACATACCATGGCACTTTGGAATCACGGTGCAATGCTGGAAGGGTGGGAAAGATGGGAGAGAAACTGTCGGCCTGTCGGCCTCACATTGTTTTCCCGATGCCATTTCCGAGTTTGTTTGCCAACGAGCCGTTGTTTTCTCTACATTCTACATCAGGCCATGCCACAGTGCTTCAAATGTGGCACAACTGCGAATGTTGGCGAAGTCGCAGTATGGGACAATCAGCAGTGGATCTGGGTGCGGGATGCCATTGATCAATGGGATCCAGCATGGAAACGCTGGGAACAGAGACCTGAAGCCATATGGAATCTTCCAAGTAGCACAGTGGAAGCCTGTGATATTTTTTGTGCAAGGTGCTGGAAAGACTGGGGGCGGCATATCAAACCTGGAAGCAAGTATGCACTGAGCAAGGCTTGTGAGGAGCTGGCCGTCCGAGTTGGCGTGGAGTTTGTGGATTCAAATTCTGGCAATCCTTTTTATTGCCGACCCTGCAAGGTATTTCACAACCACGGTGCATCTTCTCTGGAGAAACATTTGCTGGAACGCCACAGTGATCAAGTGTGCGCGGCTCTCAAAGCTCGCTTGCTCCACAAAAGGAAGGCCGATGCTGTGACAGAAGATTTTATCCCACGCACTCTCTACGTCTCATGCAGCCGGTCCCTGATTGCAGGAAAGTACACAGTGAAGAGCTGGCATCATGGCAAGCCAGTCTACCAGAAGGCAGATCAGGATGGCAGTGACATTAATGTTCTCATCTACTATTGGGACAACCGAGATGGGGAAAGGTTTCATGGCTGGTGGTTCTCTCCAAGAGAAGGGAGCCGCGAAGCATGGGCCCACAACTCCTCCAATCTCGGCCGGGAGGACTTGACAGTGCCCACATCTGGATGGATGTGTCCGCGGGATGGAGAGGTGGACCAGACTCTAAAGATCACAACTCATGAAGAGAATGAAGACACGGACGGGCAGAAGGATACCGACTTCGAACTTCGGTGGGAGTTTCTGGCTAGTGCTGATGGAGAGAAAGATGATTGGCAGGTTGCAGCAAGAATATAAATGATGCACTTGAAAGGCGCTGGAAACAAGGCTGGCATGGTGACAATGGCACTGATATCTTTCAAATCCAATCGAATGGCTACACTTACAACATCGATTGCCGATGCAT
>Ga0126342_10009239_pt1 | contig 17671 bp, 14 predicted proteins | sample Cyp1metagenome_FD_92528 | JGI IMG/M metagenome (GOLD analysis project Ga0126342, IMG submission 92528) | Coral microbial communities from Lord Howe Island, Old Settlement Bay, Australia - Cyphastrea 1 metagenome | ecosystem: Host-associated > Invertebrates > Cnidaria > Coral ... | reverse complement strand
TTTATATTTAGAATATTTATATATATATAGTATGGTTATATGTATATATATGCTCTAAATATATACCTTAAGAATAATATAATTTTTGCATATAAAAATATAATATATATATATAAATAAATATATTATATGTATCGTATATATCCATATATATAAAAAAAAATAAATATATATATATAAATAGATTTATATATATACAGGTATATATATTTATGTACCGATAAAATATAATTTTAATAGAAATATAAAATTATTTTTTAAAATCGATACAAAAAAAATAATAATTGAATTTGTTCCTATATACAACGGGAATATTTTATATATTTAATTATGATAAATATATATATATATTATTCTTGATTTTAATTGGATATCTTGTTGGTAATAAACTATAAATTCATCCAATTCAATTATAATAAATTATAAATATTTCACAAAATTATTGTATTTAGAATATTCCTGTATATAATATAATTATATATATATATACTTTAAATATCTAGGTTAAGAATAAATACAATGTTTGTATATAAAATTAAAAATATAATATATATATATATATAAATATATTATCCCCAAAATGAAATATTTCATAGCCAAAAAAATCCAAATCAATCAAACAAATATAGATGTTTTTTATGGAGTTTTAAGCTAGGGGTTACTTTGCGAAAAAAAATTGGAGGTATTTTTCAAATTTGATATACTTAGAATATTTTCAAGATCATTATTTATTTAAAATTATATATATTTTGAATATTTTATCTCTGAATCCAGGTTTGTACTTAGAATATCCTCAGCAGGGAGTCCGCAGCTAATTTTTTTGGCTGGAAATTGATTGACTTAATATTCTAAGTGCGGGTCCTCTAGTATAATATAAATTAAATATATAAATATATATTTAAAAACATATTCCTATATTTTTTTTATAAATTAAAATAAATATATATTAAAATATAAATATATTTTCTTATTAATTTAAATTATAAAAAATATGGTTTTTATTTATTTTTTATTTTAATTTAATTTTATTTAGATTAATTATAATATGAAATTTAGGTTTAATTTTTTTAATTTATTTTTATATATTTTATTTTAGAAAGGTATTTTGAACGAACATATAATAAATTTTATAATATAGGGATAAAATATAATAATATTTAAATTTATTTATTTTTTAAATTTGATATTTTTTAGGTAAGATTAATTTTATTTTATAGATTTAAATTTGGAAATCCATTTAATAATTTATAGAAATATATTTTATAATTTTATTTGAAATTCGATGAACAATATAAATATTAATAATTTATATATATATTTATAATTAATTATAAATGAGAAATATTAATAAATATTAATTAATAAAAATTTAATATATAAATATAATTATATTTTTTCAATGATTATTGGGGTTTAGATTAAATTTATTAATTTTAATAAATTTGATAAATTAATTGATCAATATTAATTATATATAAAAAATCCTAGCTATTTTGGTTGAGTAGTTGGCTAGAGGGTCATGGTAGCTGCTGCTGCTGGTTGGGTGGTTGGCTATAGGGCTGGTTAGTTGCGGCTGGCTGGTTGCGTAGCTGGCTGCTTGCTGAGTTCTCTGATGAAATTGATGAAATTGATAAGGAGGATAACGCCGGCTGACTGGTAATTAAACAAAAAATCCAGTACAGGTGAGCTAAAGAAAATATGACAAAAATCATCCAGAAAAGATATCGGCAGGCTGGCGGATATAAATTATACATATATTATATAATATATATTTAAATTTTCATATTTTTCATATTCAGATCCTGTCCCAAATCGTCTGACAGATTGAGGCATTGCAATCATTAAGTAGTAATCGTGGTTGATTGACGGTGGGAAAAAAAAACCATCTAAGAAAATTTCCTGGATGTACTTGGATGACGGATGGTCCGAGAGCGTAGAAGAATATATTATTTTCTTATATATAATATTAAAAAAATTATAGAAAAATATTTTATTGAAGATGATATAGATAATCAACAAAAAGGAAATAGAAAATTCTAAAGAAAATTAATGAAAAAAATAGAAATAAAATTTAAGAGATCGATAGAGATAGACAACAAAGAAACATATATACACGCAAACACAAACAAATACACAAACAAAGATACAAACACAAACACCCACACACAGACACACACACGGCACACAGACAGACACCAGACGCCGACCCCACACAATCAGAATACAAAGAAGAAAACGCATACACACACCGACATACAGGCACAGACATACACACACATACAAAGAAAGAGATACGGGACACACAAACAGACACGCAAACAGACACCAGGACACACACACACACACTCACAACAAATACATCATTATCATCGCCACCTCAATAATTCGCAGGGGGATTAAATTCGTGACCTAAATATAATCTTAAGAAATACTTCTAGGTCCAGGTCACTATAACACAAATATGAAAAAATAATCATCGGTTTTGTTCACCGTCAACAATATATAAGAAAATCTCAGACAAATCTTATTAATTTATATTATTATTGGGGTGGAAATATATATAATCAAATTTCGAATAATTTCGGTTGACTTATATCCACCATAATTTTATCTTAAAATCTTACAGAAATATTTCCACAGCGCCGAAGCCAACGAAAAACAACCGAGATGGATAAATATTATATCCAAGGATATGGACGCTGCCGCCGAATATCCCTCAGCAACAAAACCCATAATCGGTTACCATCATTTCTTATTTTTTCATTTTAAATATAAAAACATGAAATCCAGATTAAACACATATATTCAAGATAGTAACAAATAACCCCAAAAATAAGAACCCATTTCAGGAGGGCCGTTCATATGCATTTAATCGTAGATATATATATATATTTCAATATTATATATAATTTTCATTAAATTATTTCCTAATTAATAAATATTTATTTTATTAATATTTAAATAAAATATTATTTTTCAGATAATTCCGGTTAAAATAATATTCTTTATTTTATTTATATTAAATTTTCGAATAATTCTAATTAAGGTAATATCCAATAATAATTAAATATATTTATATATTTATAAAATTAAATAATATAAAATTATAAATAAATATTTATATATAAATAATTTTTTAATTAAAATAAATTTCATAAATATAAAAATATCAAAAACTAATACAAACATATTTTCTATATTTTAAAATTATTATTTTTATTAAAATAACCTTAATATAACAAAATATTAATAAAATAATATAATTTATAAAATTAATAAAATATATATAATTCTTTTTTAAATATCTAATTTATATATTTTTATAAATTCAAAACAAATATATTATCTTAAAATCCGCATATTTTAATTATTTTTAAATATATTCTAAATATTAAATATATATATATTTTTCATTATATCAATTTATATAAATTAAAAATAATTAATATATAATATAATATAAATATATATATATAATATAAATATATAAATATTTATTTAATTAATTTTAATATATTTATATATTTTATCAATATATAATATTTTATTTAAATATAATAATATATTATAATACATATATATTTATAAAATCAATAAATAAAAAAATCGGATCAAGAGGTAGAGGAAAGATATTATATAACAAAATTATGTGTAAAAAATCATATGTATAAAAAACAATATGCAAAAAATAATGCGTCGCAAATTTATGTGCGATATATAATGTATGACAAAATCAAATGGAAAAGATTGTGGATAATAAAATAATATGTGAAAAATATTATATGACAAAATTGTATGTGTAAAAAGTAGTGTGTCAAAGAAAATATGTGAAAAATGGAATTGTGATGAGTTGTAAGAAATAAATTTGGAAAAAATAATAAATAATAAAAATATGAGAAATAGAATTATAATGAATTGTAATAAGCAGTAAAATTATAATGAATGAGGTATAAAAAATAGAGTTCTAATAAATTAGGATATAATTAAATAGGGAATAAGATGTAGTATAATGATAAATGGTACTTAAATAATAAATATTATAAGATAAGTGTTAAGTAAGCTGTGAGAATGGTAAATGAGAAGTGATGAGTAAGATGTGAAAAGTGGTGATGAAGTATGAATGATAAGTGGCACCTGCCACACGAAAGCAACCGCGGCCCCAGCGGCGGCCACGCGCGCGCAGCTCGTCCAGGAGGCTCTGTGTATCTCTGTGTACAGCGCCTGCACGCGAAAGGCAGCGGCGGCCACGCGCGCCGCAGCTCGTCCAGGAGGCTCTGTGTACTGCGCCTACCACGCGAAAGGCAGCCGTGGCCCCAGCGGCGGCCACGCGCGCCGCAGCTCGTCCAGGAGGCTCTGTGTACTGCACTTGCCACGCGAAAGGCAGCCGCGGCCCCAGCGGCGGCCACGCGCGCCGCAGCTCGTCCAGGAGGCTCTGTGTACTGCGCCTGCCACGCGAAAGGCAGTCTGCTGACCACGGAGCTGTGATGAGTTGTGCTGTGATATGATGAGTGAGGTGTGAGAAGTGGAGCGGTGACGAGTGGTGATGTGATAAGTGATGTGAAGTGAAAGGTGAGGTGTGAGAAGTGGAGCTGTGAGGAGTGGAGCTGTGATGAGCCGCTGACTGAGTGAGTGAGTGAGTGAGTGAGGCGGCGGAGGAGGCGGAGGCGGAGCCCCGGCGGGACCCAAGCGAAAAACAAGAACCCCACACAGTGATGTGGGGAATTGTAAATTTAAAAATTATATGTATGATGGATTAATAAATCTATATCTAATTAGATTTATATAAAATTAATATGTATCTTCCGATTTGCCCTGGCTCCATCTTAGCGCCCTTGAGCCAACTCTAAGGAGAACTATACCTACATATACCTACATATTACGTCTAAAGAAACATACCAACAGCACCGGATTTCATTTATACCGTAATTTCATCGATATTCAATATTTTGCTAAAATATATATATATATTTATTTGTTTATTTATTTATTTATTTATTATTTTCATCTATAGCATAACATATATATATATATAATTTTTAAATTATATTTTTATATATTTCAAAATTTATATTTTAAAATTATATTTTTAACTCCTCGGCTTCCACACCCTGCATTATATTCCGTATTCTAGACCCTACTCTCCGCACCGAATTCTACGCTTTAATATGCTTCATACATCATATTTCACACATCTTTACACTCTACATTCCCATTCCACAATCAACGTACAAGACTGTCATATTAAACTCTTTTGCAATATTATTCTGCATAATGTACATTCGGAATCGTGGAATACATCAACTTTTTAGATTTTATTGTTTTATATCTAAATTCGTAATTTTTTACAATAAAAACATCATAATTTCTCAAAATCATTATTCTTAGAATTTATTTTTATACTACAGAATTAGTCACATGTATCATTTATTTTCAATCAATATTTTTAAAGAAGCCGAACATATTCTGCTTCAAAATATTCCAAGCTTTCTACAATCCTCATATCTTAGAATTTACTTTCAGAAAGTACTATTCATTCGTACCTTGAGATATGTTATGAATATACAATTTCATTCACTTCATTTTTTGTAAAGTAATTTGATCTATCTTTTAGCAGTCATCCTTGCACTTGAAGATTTGGAAAGGCAATTTGGCAATTTGGTATGATTAGCAAGGTCCCAGCATGTCCCAGCATATATTCTGAAGGATTGCGATCGGCCTAAGGCAACTATCCATGTTCATTCATTATTCTTCCATTCTTCCATTCTTCCACAAGGCATGTTATTTTAATGGCAAAGCAAGATCACAATTCTTGCCTGCGAGGATTGTCCCACAAGGACCAGTAAGTAGTGGGCTTATACATAACCCCACTTATTAACTGGTCTGTAGCTGGGGTTATAAGCCACTAATGGGACCACGAAATGGGGACTTACCTTTGCCATGGGATGATCACGTGCAAACGAGGGTCATGGTCACAAGCACACGCTTCTTCTCCCGGTCAATGCCCGTGACACTCACAGGCACCGTCATTCCAAGGCGAGCGGACTCTTTCACGGATTCCTGCAGGGTGGTGCCCCGTAGCTAAGTGTGTTTATAAACTAAAGCCATTAGGTCATTAGGTTTATGGTTTTGATGATGGGCTTCCCCAACTCATCCATGGAAGGCAACGTTGTGCCAATGCTTCCAACGGGGAGGAATGTCATATCACGTACAAGTACCTTTGCAGACAGAATAACAATTCAGCATTACATCACTTGCAAACAATTACTGTAGCCAACGAACCTGATCCATGCTTTGCAATGAACGAGCTCTGTTGAGCTGCCAAGATGGAAAAAACATGTGTGCACAAATGCTCCATATGCACATGTTCGAATCACACGCATGTTTCTATTAAAACAAGTAAACTAATGCATGCGTCAATGAATAAGTACATGAATAAATGAACAACTATATGCGTATATAATCGTATATGTATATATATATATATACATATCTGCCAATACAAAAACTATATATATATAGCTCTATATATATATAGCTATATATATATATATACATATCTGCCAATACAAAAACTATATATATATAGCTATATAGCTATATATATATATATATCTCTCTCTGCTATATTCATATATATATACACATATCGGAGCGCCCCGGGGGCCCCACATCTTCCCAATTGCCACCTCGCAATCCTCTAGTCGCAGCAGTGTACGGAAATCCTCACCAGCATTGCGCGATGGAACGCGAAGCCAAATGCCTCCTGGACTCATTCCGCAAACGCTGGTGTCAATGATTTCCTTGGTGACACGTGGTACTTCTGGTAAACTATCATAGCCAGCTATGGAAAATCACCATCTTTAATAGGTAAATCAACTATACATGTTAAATTACCAGAGGGTACCTTCTGGTAATGACTACCAGTGTGCTATGGAAACAAAAATGAAAAAATAGAGGTATATAAATCATCGAACCAAATGGGCCATGTATGCCATATATACCATATAGGTATCTTGAATTACTAGAGGGTAAACCTAATTCCATGAACCATCCTAGTAACCAGCCAGTACCAGGGGATACAGGGGGCAAAGAAACATCATTCTAGTCAAAAACGGATAGACCCAATGTCATCCCCAGGATGGTGTTTGACATTGGGTTTACTTCATTTTTTGCTGCAGCATTCAACAAGGACAAAGTTGAGACACACTTTGATATCAGCCAAGCTTCGTTGGCATCCATGTTGCCTGGCCACAAGTACACAAATCATGCTGCAATGACGCGATGACAGGGACTCTACCAAAATGTTACCTGCCGTTGCATGTTGATGTTTTTGAAGGCTATGGCTTGATGGATTCATAATTACTTTGTGAATGACTGGAATATCATCAACATATCCTAACATTTCACACGCACACTCGCACGCACACACACACACACGCACACACATATATATATATATATATAATATTATATATCAATAATTAAAACTATATAATTATAGATATAATGTATATATATATACACTATATATATGTATATATATATATTATTTATTTATTTATTTATTTATTTTGATCATAGATCCAACAAGAACCACCCAAGGCACCATAGGATTCGACATCCTCGGCCGTTGGCGCCCGGCGAAAGCGCGGCGGACGCTCCAGGGGCCCAGTCCGAGTGGTGAGATAAATCCGATCGACGTCCAAATCCTCTGAGAAGCTGCGGAAAATCCGGTTTTGGTAGACGGATTATGATGGATTAGACTAGTAGGTATGAGATTTTGGCCAAGCTAACCATTATATATACATATATACATGCACACACAGATAGATAGATAGATAGATGGATGGATGGATGGATAGATGGATAACACAAACACACACACACACATATATATATACATACACAAAATTAGTCAATCATGGCCAGTAGATTTCGCAGTCATGATGGATTAGCTATGATTAACCTGGGTGGGCCAAACCAAGCAACGCTTTGGAAAAGTTACCCGACGTGGGGCTGTCTGAGAGGGGAATCTTTTGAGCTGAGCCAATCTCAGGTGACTCTTCGATAGTCACTACTTGGATGTGCATCCCAACCATTACCTGGATGATCACCCGCAAATAACTATTTGGGGAGATCCATGGATATCCTATGTACGCCTGGGCAACAAGCATGATTCTGAAGCAACTATCAAAATGGGATGCATGTCGGCCAATGTGGTAACGTCGGCCAGCCAAGTCTCGAGTATTCGCACAGTTAACGAGGCTCCTTTGCCTCAGGTTACACACTGAGCATGTTTGAGCACCCGTTTATATCGGTTTTTACCAGGGGATTCCTATGGCAATGAGTGGGGGCAAAATGAGTATCAACCAAAGTTGCACGTGCGGCCAACGAGCCTTTCCTACTTCCGTGTGGCAGGCCATACGCCCCAGAATGGGATCATGTACCGCTCAAAGACCGACAAGTGACGCCACGTGTTGATTCCATCTACTGGGAAGCCATCACAGCCTTCTTCGAACTCCATAAACGCATCTTTGGTCGCTCCAATGTCTACAAACCTCGACTGCGCAGTGACTCTGAAGGCCGGGATGATCATGTGATCCCTGTGAAGTTGGGCATGGCACGGCTCTGGTGTGTGCCAACATGTATAGCATGTACCTTATGTAACTAAATTCCAAGCGCCCATAAACGTTCGTCCCCGGTGAGATGCATTTGCTCACAGGCACACGGAGCTTTCAGATCTTAGAGACAGACAGCGATCACATTTTTTGCACGAAAAAAATGGATGGAGACGGTGTGGAGTTTGCAAAGTGAAGGATGAGCCAGGGCGAACTTCATAGAGCGTAAGTGGATGTCAAGCCCTGTAACAATGAGAAGTCAAGTGGATTGCACTCATCTCCTTCCACACTTTGACAGCCTACAACTATCTACAACTCCTCCATGCCTGAGACAACCTGCAAGCCGTCGCTTGAACGCTGCCAAGTGGCCAGCCGAACATTCTCCAGGGTTTCTTAATTCGGGCATCCATCTCTTCTCCAACCTTCAAATCTGCCAGTGGTATCCTGCACGCATACTGTGACGGCTTGACAATATGACCCAGCACGGTTTAGGATACCAAACGCACACACACACACGCGCATACTTATATTTTTATGCACACATATATATATACTGTATCAAAAGGATTACATATGATTATAATACATAGGATTCACATTGATTTGCAATGATATTGCAGAAGGTTGTGTTGCATTCATGTCGTTGGTGTATTTTTAGGAAGAATGTCTTCCCTGCGGTGTGGCCCGTGATACTACCATGTCCTCTCATCCGAGACTTCGGCAAAGCTCCAGCCCTTTGGACCGCCAAAAATTGCAGCTGCCAGTAGAAACACGCCCACCTGCGTCAAGACCCACATTGCAACAACTACCAAGATCGGGACACCGCATTTTTTGGACAAACCCACATGGAAAGTTACAGCAATGAAGAGAATACTGCGGCACATCATTAGCGCAAACGCCTTCGTCGCCGGGCGACCCTGGCGCACCATGGCGTCCGGGGCGGCTGGGAGCGGCTTCTCCGGGTGGGCTGCGGTCGAGGGCGCCATGCGCTGATATTTCGATGGGGGGATGCCCAACAACTGGGAATTTGGAGGGAAACAACCAGGGATTTCACCAACACATTGGGGATTTCACCAACTAAACTGGGGTTATGACTCATGACAATCCATCCGATCAGGGCCCATTGGCATTAATGGACTTAGAACCTGACCCCAGAGAAGGAGCATGTAGGTCTAGGCAGGGCATCATGGGAAGTGGTGTGTACAGTATGTCCAACAAATGGGGTCACGCACAATCCACACATGAAGCATCAAGGGTTGATGGTGGCTCTTGACGATCTATGTACGAAACCTGGTATGTCTGGGCATTTGTCATTCTGTGGGCGTACCACTTGTACATGCAATACAGCATCTTATCTAAGAATTGGCTTTAACGCAAGGTAAGGTCTAACAACTGGTTTCAGTCGGCAAAATAAACTTCACTTGGGGCCCTTGGGCATCGCCGTTCGTGGTCTCCCTAGTCTTGGGCTGCAACGAGGTGGAGGGATATCTGAATGCAGGGACATGTCTCCACACCCTGAGCGTGCCATCGTTTTCAACGATCAAGTGTCTACCATTATCATAGTTTATCTAAGATTCAAAAGGGAATTATGCTTTCATCTGGTTCTATCTTATGCCAGAGGTTCGTGGCAGTTTAAGGTGGCAAGTTTGGTGGCAAGTTCAGTGGCGGTGGCAGTTAGATATGGCAATATGGGCGGCAGTTTCAGTGGCAATGAAGAGTTGGTGGCAGGTTTGATGGCAGAATGTGATGGCAAAAATGAGGCAGCCGTATTTTGGTGGCAAAGGGGGTGGCAACTTTGCATGGCAAAAACTGAGCCGGAAGGATAGCAATCACATTTTGGCGGCAGCAGAGGTGTCAAAAATTTGATGGCAGCTTTTTGGGCAGAAAAGGTTGCAAACACCTTCAGTGACAAAAAGGCGTTGAGTGTACATGGCACATGTTGACAGAAAGGGTGTGAGAGACTTTTTGGCGGCAAACGGGGTGGTAAGTTGATGGCAAAAGTGCTGGCAAAAGTGTTGGCAAATTTTTGGGCAACACCAACTATAGAGAGAGATGTTGACAAAAATCATGGCAGCCCTATTGCACCTTCAACGGGGGCAACACCCACCGACTCTATGAATAAAACACGAAACCAAGGCCTATTTTTATCAAAAAAAGGCACATTTTTGCAAAAATCAAGCTTATTTCTTGACGGGCAGGTGGGCAGCTGCCTGGGCAAAATTTTGTTCAACACCTTTTTCTGTGCCCACAATGTTCCAGGATGGCTTAGACACAGAAAACCATTAGACAAAAACACAACCGAACGGCAATTGCTGACCAAGTGAGCTGTAAGCACACCAACTTCTAAGCACCGAGTTTGATCATTTGACACCACAACCATCTGATTGAAAATGGTCACTTGCTTTGCATATGTCACAATTTCAGAAGCCGCTCGTGCAAGCCAACGGCTGCATACAATATCATGTGGCCATGCAATGTGCCTTCTGCTTTTCCCATTGATTTCCCACTTACGCATCCAGTCTTTAGTCCTTGCCACAATTTATGGCATAGCTTTGCCACTTGTGTTGCTATTGCTTTTGCCCGCAATGCAAGTTTGGCCCTTTAGTTGCCACCTGTGTTGCCAAGGGCTTTTGCTCGCAGCCCAAATTTTGCCACTGAATTTGCCACCCGTGCTTTTATCCCCGCCACATATTTGCCCGCGTTTTTGCCACCGATGTTGCCATTACCTTTGCCTTTACCCCCGTCGTTTTTTTTTTCCATCCATGTTGCCCTGCAAATTGCCACCGCCATTGCCACTGCCAGTGCTTTTGCCCTCGAGGTTGCCATGGCTGTTGCCATCAAATTTGGGCGCCTAATAGAGCATTGTTCTTGGATTTTAGATAAGTCATACTGTACAAAAAAAGCACGTGCCACGTATGTGTTGCGCATCCATCTTATCTGATCTCCCCTTCAAATGGCATCAAGTGCAAGGAATTTAGAAAGGGGGGTCTCCAGTCCCATGTCTCTTCTTTTCTTTGCAGTCCATTGGTTTTGCTGCCAGCTTTGAGCAGCAACGACCCTCTGGAAATTTAACCAGCCAGTGGACAATCCGACTTTTTTTTAAACATATACCCTCTGCTAATTTAACATAGCTATTGAAAATGACCATTTATAGTGGATTTTCCCATTAAAAATGGTGATTTTCCATTGCTATGTTAAATTACCAGAGGGTATTCACCAATTCAAATCCCCATGCATCCCCGTTTCGACATTCTTTTCCCATGTGCATCTCCATGTCTAGCGGATTTTCCAGCCACTTTCAGCAGCTACCAGGCAAGAGCCTGGATCACCCGCATCAGCCCGGTCTCGCTCTCCTGGCTATTGAGCCATCCCTCATCCCGGAGCATTCCTGAAAGCCAATGTCACTGGATTACCCTCTGGTAAACTAACATAGCTATGGAAAATCACCATTTTCAATGGGAAATTCCACTATAAATCACCATTTTCAATAGCTATGTTAAATTACCAGAGGGTATATCCTAGTAGAAGACTAACCTTAGATATCCTTCTATCCAACGATATCTCATCTTCAGCTCTTGTGTTATATTCCCTCCCTTCATGGCGAACTCAAACCCTTCAGCCACCACATCGTGCCTGGCTTCCACTTGACGCAGCTTCAAACGCAGTTGCAGCTGCTTCAAAGTGGCTTGATCTTGCCTAGCGGAAGCAGTGGCCACAACAGGGCAACCACATCGGGCACCAAATGCAGATTTTCATGAAACTTGCAATCCTGAAGGATACAAGAAACACATATTCACCCCTCAAACTCTGGGTTGCTGTGACCAATTTTCCATTTGGACATGCGAATTTCTGGGGGTGATTGTTTCCAGTGGTGTTTGACAGTACTAGCTCCGCCAACTGCAGAAAACTGGCAGTACAACAAACCAATAATATAATCCAATATATGACCCAAAACCGGAAGGGATATATCCGTGGTAAGCATTGAAGTAGCGACTCTTCTTTGAGAATTGCACCTGGCTGCACGTTCCAGTCTCTCACGTTCCTGTTGGACCTTCTCTTGTCGTCCTTGTGCTTCCTCCACCTGTTGCTATTTTGAACGTTCAGCCGAGATCAACAACTGAACACCAACGGGTGGATTTCAATGATCTTTGAGGCCAAACTGCCAGATGTGTCCGAGGTCGATATTTTTGGGATTTTGATGCTCATTGACTGTCCTTTCTTGACATGAGACCTCATTTCCACCCTCATCTCTTGTCAAGCAGCCCAGCCTCATGACGCAAACGCTCAATCTCAGCTTCACCTGATGACAACCAAGGAAAAACAGCTAGTCACCTTTTTGGAAATGGTTATGAGTCAAAACTATGGCACCCAACGACGCAACAATTGATACATATGGCCCATGGGTGGCAAATCATTCATTTTCGGTGCTTGATCATTTTTGAATCCTTTTGCTTTAATTTTGAATCTATTTTTTTTAAAGACATACTAGTATACCATCATATATATATATATCCACATCTGCCACACTTTCTGTGTTGATCTTCCATTTCTATCCATTTCTTAGATGCCTTTTGTTGACGCCGGCACCTTGATCCACCAGCAGTTGATGCTCGGCCACCAGCTTCTCCCAGCTGCGGCGTTTCTGGTCCCCCGCCGTGCGCTGGGCCTCCTGAAGGCAAGGGCAAAAGTCATAGAAATCCATGAATCATATAAACACATCGAACAAATAACCTATGTATATATACATATATATATATACATATGGTGTAATTAATTATATATATATATATATTTACATATATATACACATGTTATATACGATCGGATATAACCGGATGCCGGATGTGGCTGGATGTAGCGAAAGGAATCACTGAACATGACAACCAACACGTTTTTAAAGAGGTTTGCGAGGATGTTTTTCTCCCCCGAAACACTGAGGAAAACATCGTCACAGAATCCCCTGGGAACAAAAAGGATCATTTGACTCGGACTTTTGCAGGAAAAACCTGTGATTTTTGACAGAATCAAGGATCTCCACTCTCTCTCTCTCTCTCAAAAATTGATGTAACTGGATATAGTTGTATGTATTTGGAAATTTTGCTACACATGGCTGTGTCATTTTTTTGCTATGACCAAGCTCCCAAAACGCACCTTCTTGGCTTGTGAGGCGCAAAGCTGGTCTCGGAACTCCTCACATCGGCCCAGCATTTCCTGAGACAAAGGAAATGGATGGAGGTGGGGCCTTGTATGAAACATATAATTATCTCAATTTGATGGCTAAACATGGTACAGTAATGTACAGTACATGATCATATAAACACGACTAATCATGACTAATCAACCAAGCCAAGGTTTACCCAGCGGATTTTTGGGGTGTCGGTCCCATCAGCGCTCTGTTGGAAGCAAACAGATTCCGGTCACTCTTGGTCTTCAACTTTTCGCCCCTTCCCCAAATTCATTATTCATCAGCATCCCCTTGAAAGCATGGTTTAGTAGTGCATCTATCTATTTTGGGATCCCTCTATCTATTTTGGGATCCCAAGTAGACTGAATCTTGGTTGGGGATGGGATGCGTTAGATTACCAATGGCTTCATCCATTTTTGATGCTCACATCCCGGTTTTTGATGGTAGTAATAGTCAAATTGTTGACTATAGTACATCCACTTGTTTGTTGCTCAAATCCACAATTACTTTTGACGGTCAAGTTCAAACCTCTGACAATCGAACCACTCTGTTTCTTAATTATCGACGATATATATATATATATATCTACATATGTATATACATACATATACATATACATACATACACAAGTAATAATATCAATCAAAACACCGTGCCAAAAACATCGCCTTGTGCCAAGCTGCGATGTAGCGGCCGCGGAGATCTTGGAGCTGCGCGTGAAGCTGTTCCAAGTGTGGTGCCTAGGTCGACGGGTCCGGATGACCCGTAGCATCCGTAGTGTCTTAGAGGAAACCTTACGGGAAAACATGAGAAAACCATGGAATAGTTGGTTTTGTTGGGTTTTGCTATGGGTTGGTACTAAAAACAATGGAATAAACCAACAGAAATCATTGCTTTAGTTTTTTTTTGGTGCGTTAAACGTTTAAGGGAAACGTACCGGAACAGACCCAATCTTTTAACATTAATCATGATTACAACTACAACTAGCATTTCAATGGGATCAGCTAGTATTACGAACCAGTCAATGTGGTAGCTCCAATGCCAATTTCAGAAGAGCACCCTTATTTGGTCACATTTTCACATAGGTTCATCCATGGTTCATCCATGGTTCATCCATGGTTCACCCATGGTTCATCCATGGTTCATCCATGATTCATCCACCTATGAAGAAAGGTCTCCTCCATTTATGGGTCCAACATTTCGCCCCGCCATGACCTCAATAGCTGGAGAAGTGGCTTCTGGCATTCCAGCCTGCCAGGTACGACAGAATTCGACAGGGGAATCAGATAATCAGAAAGTGTATGAACAACATCATATTATATCATATTATATTATATCGCATAATCATCATTCTCATTCCAGTATACGTATAATCATTTCACATGTGTGTGATAGTTTAACATGAGGAACACCGTTTTTGAAACCAGTTTTCAAGAGTGATACTTGGCAAACTTTTGTAAAGAAATGTGCTGGCGGCTTGACGTACTGCAAAAGCCACCACCATCTACATGTATTGAGAGGAAGGAGCGCCGCGAGCCAATTGTGATTCTCATGGTGGCCCCAGAATCAAGAACAATTGATCATTTTCAATACGACGCTACAGGAACCCATAGTTTCTACCACTAATTTGTTGGGCGTTTCCAGGAAAAAATTGTCCCTTCCACCGCGGAACCTCAAGCGACTCTGCAGTACCCTGAAGAAGTTGCAGGATGTCCTGGACGAATTTGAGGCTGAGCTGTCTGAGCTGTCCAGCTTTTAACAACCTTCATTTTCTGCAGAGTCACAGCCAGTGTCGTTTCACTCATTGGCATCCTCCATTTCATGTGGCAATTCCAGCATCAACACACGTGTCGATTAGAGCGCCTAACCCGGCAGCAAGGTCCTGCTGAGCTCTGGCTTCCGCCAAGGTTGGCCGCCGGGAGCGCACGCTGGCGGAAGCTGCACCAGCTGCGGCAGGGGCCTTGTAAGGAAAACTCCAATGACCAAAACTTATACGCCTGAAGTTCTATTCTATGACTATTTGCATGCATCCTAGATTTTACTTGAGTTAGGCTGAAGAATGCCCCAGAACAAGGATGAAAAACAAAAAAGAGTCGAAACCGCTGGCCAAAGAATTCATACTGAGTTATGAATGGATTATCGCTGAGTTATTAATGGATAATCCATTAATAACTCAGATAACCCATTAATAACTCAATGCGACTGCTTCGGAGCAGGGCCCAGAAGAAACATCCGAGACATGGTCCTGGCCAGGCCTCTGCAGAACCACGGAGGCTCTCCTTGCGACCGTTGGCACCTACATGTATCACCCTTCCAAGGCCTGACAGCATGGCTGGAAACCCATGGCTGACTGGTGACTGGAAAGATGCAATGTTATCTCAAATTTTCTGTCCATAACTGGGCCATTCTTCAAAGGAAATCCATGGTTTGGAGTGGCTTGGTGCCTCAGTTTTTTTTTTGCAAAACCACCCGGCTCCTCTGAACGCACCGAGAGCTGCTGCTTCAACCGGGCAAGTTGACCTTCAAGATTCGCCAAAGTGCCTCGGGGAATGAAGTGAAACTATGGACTGATGTCAACCCCAGGTGAATAAACTCCGGTACAGCCTGAAATTGGATGGGGTACCCGGTACCCTATTCATGGACTATTTTGATTTGGGGGTAACCCTCCATTTTCCATGAACCAGGCTTTATTGATCTACTGTTGACATTTCTCGTCTCTTTTTGGTTCTGGTGCACCAGTTTAGTGTCTATACAACTGGGGCTCCAAAGTCTTGCTCTCAACTACATACTCATCGACTAACAAAAAAAACACACACACAGATCCACACACACACACATATATATTTTCCCTCCGGGGCGGACGTTCGCCCAAAGTTTCATCGGGGGTTTACTTACGTTGTGATTTGTTCGGGATATATTTCAGATTGTTTTAGGGTTTGCTTAGGGTTGATTTAGATTTTTTTATGATTTTTTTAAGGGTTTGTTTAGTTGATTTTCGTGCTATTTAGGGTTGTTTTAGGGTTTGCTCACGGTTGTTTTAGTGTCTAGGGTTATTTAGTGTTGATTTAGGGTTGGTTTAGGGTTTGTTTAGAATTTATTTAGGGTAGGTTATTTTGGTGTTCTTTCACAGTCTTGCGGGTTGTTGAGGTCTCAGTTAACCGTTCGAAACATTGCAAATTACGGAGGATATCTTTAAAATATGCTTCAAAAGGTGATTTTGGCACCGTCTTAGGTAAGCACAAAAATGCCATGAGACGCAGGTAATATCAATAGTTTGCATGCCCGCAGTATGCGAAAAACACGCACGGAAACAACACAGCAGATTGCAGTCCCGCATGGAATTCCGTCGATTTCGGGCCAACGTCAGCCCCCTAGCGATATTTTTATGTTTATAGAGTTATATAGAGTCCATAGATATCTACAAATTATTGGAAAGAAAGCACCTCCCTTTGTCACTTACAAGCAAACAGCTGACCCTCCCATGCCTGCCACATCTTGAGGCGACCTTCGACGCTTGCCATCGCCTGTCACGGTCGCTTTAGTATCATCAATCTGCCCATCCATTCATCCACCTATGAACCATACTGTACTAGGTGGCACCCTCCAAACGATAGCTACAGTAAGTTGCTCCGTAACTCCAATGACCCAGACTTCTGTTAAATATATCATGATAATTGATGATATATCTATATAGATCCCTGTGTGCATTCTGCAGAGAAGTTGTGCCCACTAAACCGTTTACAAGCACAGCCTTATACTACAAAATGATGCTTGAATCTGAACCAACCCCCCTTGCTACAAAATGGTTTGGTGTTTTTTATGATGGATCAAAAGCCAATGTCGGTCACTACAAAATGACTTTACGTAA
>Ga0126342_10009238_pt1 | contig 17672 bp, 19 predicted proteins | sample Cyp1metagenome_FD_92528 | JGI IMG/M metagenome (GOLD analysis project Ga0126342, IMG submission 92528) | Coral microbial communities from Lord Howe Island, Old Settlement Bay, Australia - Cyphastrea 1 metagenome | ecosystem: Host-associated > Invertebrates > Cnidaria > Coral ... | reverse complement strand
TGCGTTGAGATAAACAACTTCAAGTTACCGGTCATGCAAAAAACTCCCATTTTTACCACGTTTTCAGCACGTCGGAAGATGGCCGCCGAAAAGCGCGGGCAAATCAAGGTGTTTGGCCGTAAACATACAAAAAAATATGGAAAATCACCATTTTCAATGGCTAAATCAACTATTTCTATGGCCATGTTCAATAGCTACGTTAGTTTACCAGAGGGTATTTCATATTATTTCATGTTATTTCTAGTTCCAAGTTGTAGCACTCATGTCCATTTCCATTTTATCCGCACGATGTTTTGGTGGTCATAGCTTCAACATGCAGCATCGATCCTGCAACTGTCGACCAACTCAATGGCCCAACAGAAAAACTGGTTGCATGGCCCGAAGCCATTTAACAAGTTTACATAATTTTACTGTAACAGGTAAGCTATATAATATAATGTTATTATATTATATAATTATATATATATGTATATATATATATATTTATATATATATATATATGTACTGTATATATATATATATAGACAATATAATATATTAGTATAACATAATTAATATCATGATCTGGTGTTTCCTTTGGATGAGTACCTTAGCACACTTTTGGATCACGCACTTTTGACGGAACAGTGGAATGTACATTGACCAATTAAACCAAAACACATTATCTAAGATGACTAATATGATTAAAGTATAGATATAGTATAGATATAGTATAGATGAGTAATGATATGATTCTGGGATCAAATGAGTATACCAACCAATGAATTCCTCATCTTGTTTTGTCGTTGAGGCTATGTCGGCACATCGCTTGGCGCAGTCATCACCTTCTGCGGCCTTGGCCTTCGCGGCTTTAGACGCGGCAGCAGTAGCGCCAGCAGCGCGAAGAGCATCCGCAAGTCCAGAGGCGCCCCCGGCCATGCCTGGGGATGTTGAACAAACAAAATATTTGAGGCGTGACCAATCTGGGAAGTGGGCGGAATTTACAGGGACCGTTTTTTGAATTTTGATACAAAGTGGGGTCGATGTTTTCCAAAGTTGTTTTCCAAATGGAGCGACATTTGTGGTCCGCCAGGTCCAGAACTTTTGACGTTTCCTAAGTCATGGGGGTACCCAAGTCATCCATAATTAGAGCATTCGAGTATTGAGTATGATTGAGTATTGAAACCCATGGTGACTTGGGGTACCCTCTGGTAAACTAACATAACTATCGAAAATCACCATTTTGAATGGGAAAAATCCACTATTTCTATGGCCATTTTCAATAGCTAACTGTTGACATAACCAGAGGGTACCACCATTTTTGGACCCCAAAAAAACAGAGAGACATCCAACCCCCGGGCCAGGCGGCTACGAGGCAGGTGAGCCTGAGCAACTTCAGCTGCCGGAGGGCTGCATCATCGGGGACGTGGCGGAAGGATGTGTTGAGTACTGGGCGACAGCCTGTGACTTGGCTCAGAACTGGGGGTGAGACCCAAAGATGGGTTGATGATGGGAATGGGAACCCCAATTTCCATCAGAAATGCGTTATATCTGGGAATTCATATATGGTTTATATGTGAGAATGATCGTTGAGATGATTTGAATCAATGAACTGCGTCTTGAAAGATGATTTGATGGGAATTCATGTGGTATATGAAATAGACTCCCCTAATACTAATATTACTAATTTCATGAGGAATTGGTGGTATAAACCCTCCAAAACTGAAAGGTTTATTTCTGGGGTTGCCACATTATCGCAATTTTGTGGGGATCCATGTCACAGTGCAGATCTTTGACAAACATGGGTGTGGGGTGAAACCACACCAGTTCTCACCATGAAAATTCTGACGGAATTTCTATGGTTGGGATTGGCGGAATGATGACAAAATGACCGAAGATTCCAGGTGAATGATATACTGGTTGGTGGTTTGGAACATTTTTTTTATTTTCCCCAATAGTTGGGATGATGATCCAATCTGACTATATACTGTATATAATATTATATAGTTTTTTCATGTTTTTTCAAGATGGTTAAAACCACCAACCATATTCAGCCAGATGTTTCAAGAATGCTCAGAGACCTCATTTTGTTCTCGGGGTGAAGCAAGCCGAGTTGGATGGGCGAAATTTCCCTGCCATCAGCTGCTAGCGCACTGCCGAGGTTCAGACTTGATCGTGGGCGTTCTGAAGGAGCTTTCTTCACCCCATGTGAAGCCAGGATTTTGCTAAGCTGTTTGAGGAATAGAGCTAGGGCTGCCGAATTTATACAATAGATTACAGAAGAATAATTTAGCAATAGTTTTTCTGTTGTATCCACTGGAGGGCTCAGTCCAGAAATAACATGAAAGGTATTGAAAGGTTGGAATCTGCAAAGTAGGAATATTGGTTCAAACTTTAACTATCTATTGCAACACGTTATCACACCACAGTTGGTCACCAGGGTTGCTTTTGGTGGAGTTTAGTTGGTTGCCTGGATCATTTTGTGGAGTGGTGGATATTGAAATTCGCCAAATTAGGTGTTCCCTCATCAATGGACTATTCACCAAGGCTGAATTCCCGTATCTGGGTTTGTCTGAAAAGAGGTACATATAAATCCACTCAATCAACATGTTACCTGTTAAAGTCGCCAGTTCGAGGTATCCCCGACTTATTCTCTCCGTTTCTGTTGACAACATCCATTTGAAATCCGCATGTTGATGACATCCACTTGAATTTACCCTCTGGTAAACTAACATAACTATGGAAAATCACCATGCTATTAATGGGAAAATCCACTATGTCTATGGTCATTTTCAATAGCTATTTTGACATAACCAGAGGGTACCATGTTGGTTCCTTAAACCCACATTTGTGATGCTTAATTTTTTTTTGGCCAGGAGACAGCCATGCAGAGCGGCACCCGAGAGAGTGAGAAGCGGGTGGCAGCCACACCGGCGTCCATTAAGATGCTTCAGAACGAGGGATACAAAGTTGCACCTCGACCGAGCACTAGGGGCTACCCTCTGGTTATGTCAACAGTTTGCGAACTTGAAATTGGCCATAGAAATAGTGGATTTACCCATTAAAAATGGTGATTTTCCATAGTTTCTTGTAGGTTTAGTTTCTTGTAGGTTTACCAGAGGGTATAGGGTTCAGAGGTCCACATTTCTTACGACCTCATGTCGCGACGGCACGACATTAATTGTAGGGGAATCATCCCGACCGACGAAGTGTTCAGGTATTTTTGACAATTGGGTATCCGATTGTCCAGACATATCATAGGATGCGGTTGTCAAAACGGTCAAAACCAGAGATAATTAAGATGAACACTTGATGAATGCATTTGTTGCGCCCCTCTTGAACATGGAGAGCCGTTTGGCTACTTTGGTTTGGGCTATAGCTGGTGTGCAACTAGAAAAAGGACATGGACTATATTAAATACCGACAGACAAGCTTGTTGGATCACGATTTGATAGCAATATTGTTAAGTGAAATCTGTATGTGCTATGCAATCTGTTGCTTAGTTACCAGCGCAATTGTTGGGTGCAAAGAGGGTCTCCCAGGTTTGAGCACAACATTCCAGGTTGACTGTTTGGGTTACAGCGGATCGCAAATCATTGCTAGCCTTCTCAAACTGGCGTTCAAGACGGGGTAGCAGATTGCAGTATCTTTGACAACTTTGGTGGCCATGAGCCGATCCAGATCAAATCTGCAGCAACACTTCAGCGTTTCAACTGGTAAAGTTTGGCACTTGACGTTTCTAAGTTAATCATATTACTTCCAAAGCTAGCCCCAGCCCCTGTAGATTTTCGGGGACTCCCAACTTCCAGTATCGTTCCCAGGTGGTGCAAGTGCCTTGGCCCCCGACAAAAAATGTGGGTGTTGGGACAAAAATGAACAGCTCCGGGGTTCAACATGAAGTTGTTTTTTAGTTTTGACTGATACTTGATGAGGATTTTGCTGACTCAAGGTGTTTCGGTGTTTCAAAGAAATTGAGCTGGTGTTGAACTGTTTGCTTGTTGCCGCACATAATCGTCTTTCTGTCTTGCAGAGGGGTCTCACAGGTCTCACAAGTGGTATCAGCCTGTTTCAGCCACATGTGTGTCAAAATTGAATCTGACCTTGGAATTCCTGGAAGTGCGTGGGTTCACAACCAAACCAACAGCATGAAATGTGATTTCATGGATACACAGATATTATACCCCCAAACTGCTTGCTTACTTGCTAGTAAATTCCTGCACGGTAAGCAAATTTGGCAATGGCAATCAATGGCACCATTTTTATTTGGAATATATAGCTGACTTTCCCATTAAACATGTTTTCCCCCATTTCTAAGTTGCATTTCTATATGCTTCATGTCAGATATTTTTACCAACAATGGACCCCTAAAAAATCACCCACAATGTCAGCCCCCGGCAGTTGTGTTTGTTGGTTTTAAAGCCCATATGGCCATGTCAAGATATACCACAAACATCCACAAACCAAACTGCATTATAGAACCAACTTAGCATCAACATACATGCACTATTGATATCTATTGATTCCATTCTTTCTCAATTAAGTGCCTATCTTTGGTTGATTATAAATCGCTAAGGGGGCGCCCTTAGGGCGCCCCAAGAACCCGGTCCACCGAGTCCGGCGCGGGCGTGACTGCGGAGTTCTCGGATGACGACTTCCGGGATGCCGGGGCCGAGATTTTGTCCGACGCCAGCGCGGTGATGAACAAGGTGGCAGCGCCGGGTATGACTCAATGATGGTCTCCGATATCCTGCGCTCAAATGTGGTAAACATCAAGAAACTACGTATTTTCAGAGATAGAATTGAGATAGATATAATAGACTATAATAGTGTGTTACTTCAACACGTTTATGATTTGGCATGCCGCATATGCTATATTGAGTAGATTCGTTCACGCTGTTTGACTCGTGGAGAGCCCTAGTTCTTGGTATGTAGAGAGCCCTAGTTCTTGGTATGTATGACCCCAGTCAGTATCTGATTGATAAGCATCACGACTTTATAACCCAGTTATCTATAATGAGACAACCCTATCCTTAGGCCTTAGGGAAGCACATTACTTTTTAAGATGGTATATACCGTTGTGGTCAAACCTTCCAAACCGCTGAGTCGACTTGATAAAGGACGCCAGGAGCCCCCTGCATCGCCAAATCTCAATCTTTCCAGGCAAAGATCATCTTCAAAGTGCGACCTCCAAGTCTTCAGGAAGTTCGCTATTTGCGGCCAGATACCATCCTCTTCAGCACTTTGGTCAATCTTGGCGGCCTGGGATGATGGTCTCGAAGCTGAATCCCAGACGAAATTGCCCCTTTCACTTTCAGCATTTCTTGTAATGTGAGTAAAGGACAGCCAAGGCATTCTTTGATAACTGGAGATTCAGGATCTCCAACATGTCTATCACGTCGTAGTCCAAAATGGTTGAAAAGTTCTGCGTTTCTGGTGAAAGTCTCCGCTGGTTGCACACTTGGCCCCTGCCATTTGGTTCCTGTAAGCGCTCTGAACGAGGCATGATCTATCCTGCTCAGAATGAGAAGTTGGTGCAGAAACTCAAGGAAAAGAACATCACTTGCTTCGCCATGGAATCTTGGAATGAGATTAAAGGCAGCCTCCCAGACATGAATTTTGTTGTGGAACGCACCTGAACATAAACAAAATGCATCCATTCTAAGAACTCTCAAACAACTGTTTGATATGCTTGAGCATCACGTTGTTGTGACCTACTGCCTTCTCATATATGTCCAATTTGTCTTATTGAAGTCCCTAACTTAGTTGCTTCCAGGTGACATCACTTTGCTGCTCATCCCTATGTTTTTCCATTAATTCAACTGGATGGTACATAACATTATATAACCACATTTGGATGAAACATATTTGGGGTTTCGAATTTATCATCCATTGACTATGTTCTTCCCTATGTGCTTCCACATTTGGGGATGAACATCCCTTTGGAGGTTTCCAAAAATCCAGAATCCCCCAAACCACGGCTTTGAATACTGAAATGGTCTGACTTGGATGAATGAATTGGATGATTTGGGGGTAACCAAAATCCCGCATTGGTAGGTCAAATCCCACCAACCTGCCTGGCCAAATCTCGAGATTTTCGGTCGTCTACCAGGATCAGATGCCCCGGACCTTGAGCCGTGCGCAGTCCTACGATGTACTGAGCTCCATGGTGCGGCCATGGATCTTCCGGCCATGGTACCCCCATAGCTGGATGGTTTATCATCTGGTTGGTGGTTTCAAAAAAACATATGTTCCATGTAATATATGGGATAATCCCAACCCCATTGACGAACTCATATTTTTCAAGATGGTTATTGCACCACCAACCAGTCATGGAAAATCGTCCAAACAAAATGGATGAGTTTGGGATATACCCCGGCCTTCTTAGGAAACCTCCATATCTTCAATGAAATGATAAAACATGGGACACATAGGAAAAACATATGATAAACTGTTGATAACCATAGGATTTGGGAGGATACTATATTGTGTAAGATGATGCTGGGATGATTCAAGCACGAAACACATGGGATGTTTAAGCTGTTTAAGCATCAAACATTAGGAGTTATCCAATTGCCAATGAAGAATGGAAATGAGTGCGTCTGACAAAAAGGACACCCCCAAAAACCAAAGGTTCTGACAATAAGATTCGCGGCGTAATTTGTCATTTGGGGTTATGATTATCCCCTTGTTTGGACATGAATCAATGCATACCATCAACGAAGGGAAGAACCATGCGCAGTTGACACATAAGACACATATGAACGGTTTGTTCGTAGATCTCTTTGGTGGTGTTTGGGTATGGCTTACTATAAGTAAAAAATGAGTCATTGTATGATATGTTGTATGGTTCTATAGGTGACCTCAATTTTGGAGCCACAGCTATACAACCCCACAACGATCATCATCATTAGTGATGGAAATTGTAAGGGGAATCTTCCCGACATGAACCTTGCTTTGGCATTTATTACAAGGCATTCAGATATGAAGTATCGGCTGCAAATAGGATACCCCAAATTTGATGGTTGACCATGTTTTCCCCATGATACCCTAAATGCTATTTTGGGGATCATTTGAACACAGGCACCTTCATATCACATTCTTGGTTATATACCCCATGCAATTTCCCATATAATTGTTAACCATTGATGTTGCTTAAGTCACCATGTTTCACCATGTTTCACCATGTTTAATCAGTTTAATCCCCAAGATATCTCCAGATTGTTGGTAACATATCACCACAACATCTTCAAATCTTTCGCAGCTTGATGTGCATGTTGTGTCGTGTCAGTGGATTTAAGGTATCAAGAATTGCCTGAAAGATGGGATACACCCGGGTAGTTCTAGCATGTTCTAGCTACTTTTTCATAGGTCTTAGGTCAACTATAGAATGGTGAACGGAATGGTTAACGCTTAACCAGTGGATTTAGCTTCAGACGAACCCGGAGGCCAACATCGCTGGATACCGTGCCATGGTCGAGGCCCCTCCTGGGAAACTGGTTGGTTGGGATCTAGTATGGTAGAGATTGAAACCCGCCTGGGAAAGAGTTTTGACATATAAACTGGTTATAACTGGTTGGTTTCCTTGCCGCAATCCCATGTTTGTTGATGTTTGTTGGTTGTTTGAAGATGATATCGATCTGGTAAACCCAATGCCATGAACCAATGCAAAGCTCAGGTTCCACGCCTCCCAGTGTTGAGGAAGGATTCCTGTTTGGTGCAAGAAACACCCTTGAATCATGGAAACAACCCATCCCCCCTGTTTCCCCTTGATAATCCCATTATACCCTTTGAAATCCCATTATAACATTTAAAAATCCGTTTCTCCCATTCTCCCATATTGTAATCCCTTCACATCCCCACATCATCCTTACCCGTTGGCTAAATCAACATGTTTCACCATTCTCGATTCCTAATGTTTACCATGGTTTACCCATGAATCCTGGGCGAAATTCCTTGATTCACCAGGATTTCACCCTCCTCACCGGTGAAGCACCCGAGGCCAGCCACCACTTTGGTCGCTTCTGTGCTGGGCAGTTCACGGCCGCAGGCAAGGTGGACCCAGCCAAGGTCCTGGTGATTGGCGCCGGAGTGGCCGGCCTGGCGGCCATCCAGTGCCTGGATTGACGTGGTGGATGGGATGATTTCTTGGTCGATCTTTGGGTTGATTTCTTGGGATAGGAACTGATGAGTTGTTAGGAATGATTTTTTGGGGGATGATGGTTGGGATGAGTTGTTGTTGTTGAAATTTGTTGATGAGGTTTGAGGTTGGGATGATTGGACCTGGATGATTGTTGGAGGTATTCTCTTGGGCTGTTGTTTTGATGAGTCGGACGTTTTGTTGCGGCTGGTGATTCTTGGGTCGTTGATTTGGTGGCTGATAAATGGCATGAACTTTGCAAGTTGATTTTGTGATGTTTTGATGGGGCTCGTTTTGTTTATTTTTTTCTGGATTTGCATCCCCCATACCTGGGATGATGGTGACAAGATATATGGTGGTTTCCTAAAATGGAGATATCCCCAAATCATCCATTTTAGTAGGATTTTCCCTTATAAACCATCCATTTCGGGGTAATTACCACCGTTTATGGAACCCCCCCATAATATGTTCGTTGAGACTTGAAATCACCAGTCTTGTGAGATGGGGAAGATTGACCAAGTGACCAAGGTCGCACACTGGAAGTGGTGGTTTAATTTGATGCAAGGCAAATTGATTTGATTTAACCTCCAGAATTTGGGAACAAGTAAACCTAAACATAAACCAGCCCCAGTATTGCCAGTGTAAACCATCTCCAATTGAAGGTGACCACCGATGAATCCCACATGCCTGACCTAGAGATCAAGCTCATCCTCCAAACTGCGATAAATTCCCAACAAACATCATCCCAAGAACCAAATTCCAGCCATTTTACAGCCCATGCGTTGTCTTTGCGATGTCTTTTTCATATGTTTTTTTTGTTTATGTTTAAACTATTTTACCCCATATCTACCAGTTACCAAGCACCACCCAACAGCCACATACAGCTACCACCCTTGGTTTCACGGCGTGGCAACCGTGGCATCCCTCAGGCAGGCGAAGAACATGGGTTGCGTGGTGCGCGCCTTTGACGTCCGCCCAGCCACCCGCGAACAAGTGGTCGCCGCCGGAGGCGGCCGAAGACGTGCCCTCCGACAATCATAAACGTGGCAATAGAAAAATCCTTAGAAAACATATAAAATCATATGAATATGAGGCTTTTAATGGGAAAAACACATCTTATAAATGAGGGATTTTCATGGATTTTCAATTGCAATTTGTTGATAAATATGTTCCCATCATGAAGCAAATGGGCAGGGAACACTCCAGGTTGGGTGGTTTGTATCGATGTGCAAGTGGTTGCAAATAATGGCGGGTATTGTATATCTATACACATATGTTATACATACGTATACATAGCAAATAGGTCCGAATCCTCTCTGCCAGGAGAATTCTTGGAGGTTAACATCGAGGAAGACGGCTCGGGTTCAGGCGCCTGATTCTTGTCATCAACCATTGCACCCGTTCATTTTACACCATCTCAAAGAATGGGCTGTAGCCAATTTCATAAAGCAATAACCACAAACTTGGGGATGATGACCGTGGAATTGGCTTTACCACATTTAGTTTAGTACAACCTCATCTTTTGATCTTTTGCTATGAATTTGGAGATATTAATATCAACACAGTTACTTAAAATGCGTATCCAAAATCCTGCAAGATCGGCCGGTAGTCATCGTGTATTGTCAACTGTGATAAACCATGGTAAATCCTGGACCACAAAACCTATATATTTACATTAAAAAAAAAACATGGTTTGCATGTTTTGCCTCTGAACAAACCCTAGGTATCCCTAAGTTATATGGCAGTGTGTCAAAACCTTATCCCCCTTCTGTTCACATCAAAATAGCTGGGATTTATGGATGTTCATCCCCCTAAAAATGGTATTTTCATAGGTATTGACCCATACCCATATAAGTAAACGTTACTTCCACATGTTTTCCCCTCCGCCCACTTTCTGATTTGGGGACCATGTGGGACATCGGATGACATCGGCCAGGTGGCTACGCCAAAGAGATGTCCAAAGAGTTTATTGAAGCCGAAATGGTCACCTGGGCTGATGAAAAATAGTGATCTAATGGGGACAGAATGGGAATATTCATGATATTAATCCTATACGTATCAATATATATATTATATACACATTATATTTTATATAATATCATGTGCAATATAATGTATATATAATATAACTATATGATATAACGGTCATGGTGCTTGAATTGCTGAGTTGATGATTATTGAATATTGCTCTCGCTTTGGTTTTGCGCAAGCATGGTTGCTGGGTCTGGGATCCATCCTAGAATGATCCCCAAAGAAATGGCAGGGGAATGGCCCTGGAGGACCGTTGAATTGAATGGACCCAATGATAAGAAGATCTAAGATATTTTAAACATCAAACTGATCATCAAACGATTCAAGAGTTAGGGATTTAGTGATTTAGCCGGAAAAAAAAAGACATGGGACTCAACCAAACTGTGTGCATCCGTAGCATGCCTTTGGCACCCGGAGTAAGAAGTGAAGGTGTTTACGCGCGCCAGCACCACGGGTCAAATCTGGTCAAACCATCTAGAATCATGGAGGTTCTTACATGGGCTAGTTTGATAGGAAATATGATCATGATGATCATGATGATGATGGTGGTGGTGATGATGATGATGATTATGATGATTTGCAAGACTACCGTATTTTTGAGAGTGAGAAACCCATATGTGCAGCCTTAATATCATCAGCCTAACTTGGAAATTTGGGTATCATAAGCTATCATCAATTGCCATGTGAACCTGTTCCCTCCTGCCTTCGTGGTCCATGAATGAGGAACTCTTTCGTCAGCAGTGTGCGGACTGCGACATCGCATCTCATCAGCACGGGCGGAATCCACCGACACATCCTTCAACATGGGATGCCGATGCGATTTATATATTGATGGGTCTAGAGTCTGTAATATAGGTCCGAAAATGCGGGATACGGTATACATCGGTATACCCTCAAAAAGCCATTTCAAAGAACATGAACGAGCATGGGAAAGATGCAAGTTTGGGGATTTTCAGACAAAGCAAAGCATGACACAAACCCTACTTTGTTTGAGTTTCATGGTTTACCCTCTGGTAAACATACAAAAAAACTATGGAAAATCACCATGTTCAATGGGACAACTCACTATTTCTATGGCCATGTTCAATAGCTTTTTGTATGTTTACCAGAGGGTAAACCTCCATTTTCCTACGGTTTTCCTACGGTTTTCCTACGGTTTTCCTATGGTTTTCCTATGGTTTTCCCATTAAAACCTCCATTTTACCAGGCCGGGTAGTTTTTGACACCACCTGCCTGGAACAGAATCCGTCGGTCATCCGTGACGTCGAGGTGATCACCACGGCGCTGATTCCCGGAAAGCCGGCACCGAAGCTCTTGAGCAAGGCGCCAGCTCGGAGACGATCGATCATCCCGGGGAAGTGGCGACAAAAAATTGCTGGTTCTGTAGTAATATTAGTAAGCTGGTTAGGAATTTGGGATTGGGAGTAATCCAGAAATATTTGTTCCATATATTGGAAAAATCGAATTTCATGTTTCATCATAATAGCCTTCTGGCCATTTTGGTTGGCAGTTTGCGAAGGAAAATGCATGAACATTGCCCATGTACAAATGGAGGATTGCATGGTGATCCTAACATCCCAAAACTGGTATCCTGCAGTCAAACTCATATTACATATGAAACAACAACGACAACAACAACAAAATCAACAACAACGGTTTTCCTAGGAACAATACATATATATATATATATATGTGTGTGTTTACTATTATTATTATTCTTATTATTATCTATGTTAATTCAGCGGTAGTTCAATCGCTGTTACTTGTAACTGTTTGATAATGCATGATAATGCAGAATGATTGATCAGGAATGATAGCTTACCATAATTTGTTGATATTATATAATCTTACCAAAGGATATTATGGAATATATTACCATCGTAGAACCAATGACTGGATGCTAATGGGTAGACAGTACTTGGCCACCATAATGGGGAATCTATTGATGGTAAATAAGCCAAGGAAATAGGTTCAATAATGGATCCCCCAAAATGAATATGTAAATACAAAAGGTTTCTGTGTGTATTTGTTTAGGTGCTTGTGACTAGAGGGGAGGATTATCCCCTTACCTTCAAAGATGTCAGCGGTCGATTCTAATGGCTATCCAGGGTTGTGGTTGTTGTTGTGGTTGTTGTTGTTGTTGTTGTTGTTGTTTCTCCTATCCTGGTAATATGGGTTTGTACAGAAATATGGTACACCCCCAAAACTTGCACTTTTATATAGTCGGAAAAACAATGATAATCCCTCCTTTTCTCTGTTCATGTGGCCACTTTCAATCATGGATTTCCCACTCAATCACCAAATTCAATGGTTTGAAACTCAATTTCATCGTTGAATCCCCATTGGTTATTTTTAGAATCCTAAGTGTGTTGGTAAAATCCCATCATAACCCATCTTTTAAACCACCATGAATTCACTAAATGCCCATTCCCCGAGACCTCTGTCGCCTCCCAGGAGCACATTGATGGCATGAAGGCAGGCAGCGTTGTCGTCGACCTGGCGGCTGAGACCGGTGGCAACATCGAAACCACCAAGTGCCCGGGGTCGGGAGGAGAACGCTGCCATGTTGAAACGTGTGTCACCCAGTATACCCCCGTAGAAACTTAACAATTTGCTGTGGAAAATCAATGTTAATGGTTTAGATGGTGTATATTATTGAGTCATTGTCCATAGCTAATAGCTTTGTTAAGTTACTAGAGGATAGGATAACCAAGAAAAAAGTATAAGACAATTGGGCAATCATGTACAATATAGGAATATAATCAAACCATCTTATGGGGGTACAAGATGCTGTTGACATATCTGGCCATTTCCAGGCCGGGTGAGGTGTATGAGTACAACAAGGTGACCCACATTGGCTTGTCCCTCTATGAGCATATGCCCAGCCGGATGCCTGCGCAGGCGGAGGGATGATGTCGTTGGTCCGAAAGCATTGCTTTGGAATTCGAATCCCAATCCACGATATAATTCGAAATATGGTTTCAATATGTTCCATTAATCTAAATCCACTATGTTACCCGGGATATACTTCCACAGATTCCACAGTACTATAGTCTGGGTTGCGATATATTCCGTATGATTGTGATTCAGTGCTTGCAATTCGCAAGAACCTTATAGTATTTTATATAGTATAATAATATATAATATTCTCCTTGGTCTAGAAATTTGGTTGTCAGATTACTATCGGGTGACCATTTATAAATACTGATAGTTTCTATATAATCTGATTAATTGCTATCGGGTAACATTAACAATATTAAATCTGATTATTCGTTTGTTAATATTGTGTGACCATTTATTGTGATGCAAGTCATATAGTGACTTTTTCTGGACGCATTCCAGTGATAATTATGGGGTTGACATTAGATGTTCATAGAATATGTGGGTCAACAAAGATGTACTGTAAGTGGTAGGGAATACGCGCATGATATAGAATGTTTTGTTTTATTTTCATCACTAGCATTCACCCCTTGTTGGTTGCTTTTTCCGAGGGACACCTGACCGTGTATTACTTCTGACTGCTGCTCTGGGTCCCCTGGCAAGGCGTCCTTCCTGTTTGCCAACAACATGGCCAAATTCCTCTGCAGCATGGGCCCCAAGAACTACTTCTTCATTGACTACGACGATGTGCCCTGCCGGGGTTCTGGCTGCGCGGTTCCGGGTCCTGCACAGATGGCTATTTTGAGTCTGTAGAAAATGCGAAACTTTTGGATGCGTATATCTTTTTTGCAGGCGCATGTTTCTGATTGCTTTCTGTTTCCGCACACATCCCTATTTCAATCACAGTCTTCGAGTATTGTGTGGTATTTCCTGTCTTGAGGTACCTACAAGAGGATCGTTGATTTGTCGATACTTGGCTTGAGTTGATCAGGTGATCATCGGCGACTGGATTGGAATCACATGGCCTAAGACATGAGAAGGTTTTTGGTTACATGACATCCGTGTCATCCATGTCCCAAGATTATAGATATAGCTTTATTTTTCATGGGTTACTAATCTCACCAAAAAGCCATTCATCAATCCATCCACTCTGCGCACCAAACAAAACCCGATTATTCTTTCCCTGATTAAAATCTCCGCACATGTGCCATCGTCAAAATTTGGCCGAGCTGCTCATATTGAGGGACGGTGATCAATCCATGTTCATAGATATTTTTAGATATCCATGATGTTTGGATTCTCATGGCATGCGATGGATGACCATACTCAATCCCATTCTATTCCCAGCATATTCTCATCATTTTCCCATCATTTACCCATGCTATACCCAGTACCCTCTGGTAATTTAACAGTTGGGCCCTGAAAATCACCCATTTTTAGAGGAAACTAATCTTCCAACCCCTATCTATATACCAGGGTCGAACTGTCAATTTACTGGAGGGTATATGGGTATGTCTGAAAATGGGGTATACCCCCAATTGTATCCATTTAGTAGGGATAATGATCAGCAAAACCATTGGGTTGATTGGGGTACACAACATTTTCAGACAAACCCAGATAGCTGAACATCAAAATAGCTGGTTTAGCTGGATGTTCATCCCACTAAAAATGGTATTTTCATAGGTATTGATCCATACCCAGTTGATGAAAATCCCATGAATCCCATGGTTTTTCTGGGCACAGGTGGAGGTGACCTGACCTGGCCTTGGAGTCCTCCACCTCCAGCCCCCGCGCCGGCGGTGGAGGAGGCCCCCGTTGCCCCTTTTTTGGGTCCAATTGGAATGGGTGAAGTTTCCATAGCCTCTGGTGGTTTAATATGGTTTAATTGGAGAATAAACATCAATAAATGGAGATATCATCAATAAATGGAGATATTGATAAATGGCTATGGATCAATACCTATGAAAATACCATTTTTAGGGGGATGAACATCCATTTACCAGCTATTTCTGGTGCTTTAATTGGAGAATAAACATCAATAAATGGAGATATCAATAAATATGGTGAGTAATGCTGGTTTAACTATTGATATTGATATAAATGGTAACCACTCCTAATAAACAGGATATTGCATGATATTGCTAAATGGATCTAGATGGTCCAATGACAATCTCCAGAAAAAACAGGATGGAGTAATTTTCAGCCACGGTGGGATTTAGCCGAGAAAATGATGTTATCCCAATGACATCACCAAGATATTGATATTGATATAGAGTAACTGATACCCTCTGGTTATGTCAAAATAGCTATTGAAAATGGTCATTTATAGTGGATTTTCCCATTAAAAATTGTGATTTTCCATAGCTATGTTAAATTACCAGAGGGTATTGAACATGACCAAACCTGGTGAACTAACATAGCAATGGAAAGATCCACCATTTTTAATGGGAAAATCCACTATTTCTATGGCCATTTTCAATTGCAAACTGTTAGTTCACCAGAGGGTAACTGATGAATATATATAGAGTAATGGGACATCAATAAATGGAGATTACTTGGACCCACTCCATCGATTGGACATGTGGGAAGTATTCACCAGAGAGTGGAATTCCTATTGGAAATCATCTACAAATGGAGATTTAATACATGTCAATACCATAATACCATAATACCTGATACCTGATTGGAAATCATTGGAAATCATCTAGAAATTGGCTTCTGGTATTTTGATGAAGTTACTATAGACTGTCGCCTCTGGTTATTTAACATAGCTATGGAAATGGTCCATAGACATAGATGATGTATCATGATTTATCTTTAAAACATGGTGATGTTTCATAGCTAAGTTAAATTAGCAAAGGGAAAGTTTCTTCACTGTCCAAGAAAAATGCTGAAGGCCAAGAATTGTATAGCTTACTTTATGCTTGTTGTTGCCTGTCTTAGCCAACAACAATGGTGTCATTAAGAAACGATGTGCTTGCTAGGGTTCACAATGGAAAGGATGGCTTCACCAACTTCTGAGGAGTCTTTTACCAGATGAAACTTCAAGATTGACCCCCAAAGTGAAGATTTGTGGCTGGCTTTGCCAACTGTAACTAACAGTCGTGTCCGCAGCAACATGTGCCATGGTCAAAACATTGCTGATTTCCCCTAAAAGGAGGTTGTCATCCCCTCCACTACAGTAATAGAGGTTAATGTACCTATCATGAGGAGTGAAAGATACCGTGACCATGCTCAAGTACATCATACGGACTACAATGTCAATATACACACAGACAATTATTCATATGCATGGGGAAAGTGATACAAGCATGTACTAATATCAGACTGTTACTAATGATTGTGGGATGGCATGATCCTATCTTATAATAAAATATTATAGTAATCATATAGCACTATAGTGTGATATTTAATTAGACTATAAGAGACTATCATATAGTACTATAGTACTATATAGTTACTATCATATTATCATATACAGTACTATCATATATGTAGTACTATATAGTTACAGTACTATATTAAACTATAAAATCACCATTTTTAATAGGTAAACCATCTATTTCTATGGGCCATCTATACCATGGCTATGTTAAATAATCAGATGGTAGTTGTAAGTACTGTACCGAATGGTGACCATATTTTGATCATGGCACAGCGCCACGGTGCACTCTGCCATCGCTGGTCGAAGGCTGAGCCCGAGGCCGAGGAAGAGGTCGTGGCGCGAAGCCCGGAAGAGGTGCAGTGGATCCGGGGAAGTGGGAGTCCTGAAAAACCCTGCGTAAGCCTGGTTTATTATGTTTATTCATATACATCATTATGACCTTAGCATATTCCTTCGGTACGGTTTGGCCTTCGGAACGCGCGTTGAACAAATTGGCGTTCCGGAACGCGCGTTCTGAGTGGATCCTTTTTCCAAAAGTCCAAAGTTAATGTATTTCCTGGGCATGGACACTGAAACCTTTTTTTCCCCAAACAAAAAAGGATTTTGAGAGCTCTTATGGGCTCAAAATGACGGATTAAGTCACCAGAAGTTCATCTTCCCAACTCCGGATCCTTTTTTGGGTGAAGCAAAAAAGGTTCTGGCCTCACCAGGTTTGTGGGGCAAATTAGGTTTCCTTCCCGGATCCTTTCTTTCTCTGAAAGAAAAAGGTTCTGACCTCTCACAATTTTTATCGTAGTGCTATTAACAAAGGTCCAAAAAGATTTTCAAAAACAAATGAAACACTCTATGTGAGACAGTGGATCCTTTTTGCAAGGAACAAAAAAGGATTGGGAGGATTCTGGAGCCAAAAACCACTATAAACCCCCCCTGCGTTCGGAACGCGCGTTCCGGAACGCGCATTTTGCGTTCGGCGTTTTGACCGTGCTAAGATTTTGACTCATAATATAATGTATAATACAATATATTTAAATGAGATAATATGATATTAATGATTTAATATAATAAAATATAATATTTAATATAATACAATAAAATATAATATATATTTTATATATTTAATATATATTAAGTATTATATATTATTTAAATATTAAAATAATTATTTATTAAAATATTTTTTTATCCTTTTTATTCTATATTATGTATTGTTTATTGCATGTTTTTCATGTATTATATATATAATATTATATATATATCTTT
>Ga0126342_10009237_pt1 | contig 17672 bp, 11 predicted proteins | sample Cyp1metagenome_FD_92528 | JGI IMG/M metagenome (GOLD analysis project Ga0126342, IMG submission 92528) | Coral microbial communities from Lord Howe Island, Old Settlement Bay, Australia - Cyphastrea 1 metagenome | ecosystem: Host-associated > Invertebrates > Cnidaria > Coral ... | reverse complement strand
GCATACCATACATACCATACATACCATACATACCATACTTACCATACATACCATACATACCATACATACCATACATACCATACTTACCATACATACCATACATACCATACATACCATACATACATACATACGTACATACGTACGTACGTACGTACGTACGTGCATACATACATACATACATACATACATACATACATACATACATTACATACATTACATTACATTAAATTACATTACATTACATTACATTCATACATACATTACATACATACATAGATATTTAAATACATACATACATACATTACATACATACATTACATACATACATTACATACATACATTACATACATACATTACATACATACATAGATATTTAAAATATATATGTGCATATTTGTATATTACATGGTATAATTAACATATATATATTTGCATTATATAGAACACATACCATTTATTTAAAACAACTGGACATACTATACCATCTGTACACACATCTGAGAGGCTCAAGAATGAGTTGTATCACTTTGGATGGATCCGGGAGACTCCAAACTGTGTTCATATAATGCACCCAAGCCATACACGGTGGTGACCCATAGTTAGCTAGGTCGGTGCAAATAAGTCCAATAACTAGGGTTCATGGGGTTCTATCTATATAATATATAGTTAATGGGGATTATTAACCAACTTATAACTGGGGGGATACCACCTTGTAGTTGTCAAACTAATGATGGGGACGTTTTGAAAAATTACAAGAGGTTGAGCCAGTGTTGCCTTTTCCGGCCAATTAGCACACTTTCAAGATTCCCAAGATCGCCGTTTTGATCCATTCTGCCATGGAGACAATGAAAGCACTGACTTTGAATGAGAACCATGACAGTCTTAGGACCCTGCAACCCTGCCCAAACCCAAAGCGACAAAAGGATGGGAGATCATTCCGATTCCGACCACAACTTTTCCGATCCAATTTTCTCTGTGAGACGTCGACGCTTGTGGGTTTCAATGACATCCCCAAAGCTGGCCTGTGGGTTTGCACGGCAGACCGAGGACAACAACTGCCCGTCAGGCAAGACCAATCAAAGACTTTGGAGTGGAATTCTCAATTCGCGCGCAATGCGCTTGTGAATGTTCCAGCCAGGATCACTCAGATGGACGTGCATTCAAGCGCATCACTTCGTCCCCAGCCAAACCGCAGCAAGTCAGCAGCATAGTATGTCTTTACAAGCACAATCTAGTTGCAACACAAGATCCTCTACCGAGTGACAAATCTGCAACGTCCCAAGTCCCTGGAAGGGGGGTTTGCGTGCCTTGTCCGCGACCGCGCTTTCCACAAATTACAACATGGCCGTCACTTCTGAGAAGCACTGTGTGATCCTGGCCTGCAGACACCTGGATAAATTTGATTCCTTCTTCCGACAGTGGAATGTTGCATTGTCCACAAACATTCATTCCAAAAGCTTTAGCATTGTCATCACTTGTGAGAAGCACTGTGCGGCGAACACCTGCAGAAAACCTGCTTGTATGCCATTGTGCTGTACACCATTGTGCTTGCCAAAGCCTGCCTTCCGCAAAACACAGCACTGCCGTCTCTTCTTAGAAGTACTGTGTGGTCCTGGCCTGCAGGCACCTGGGTAAATTTGGGTAAATCTCATTCCACCTTCCAAAGGTGGAATGTTGCATTGTTCAAACTTGTTCATTCCGAAAGCCACAGCAATGCCATCATTTCTGAGAAGCACTGTGTGATACATGCCTGCAGAAACATGGATGTAATTATGTCATTCCGCCTTCCAAACATGGAATGTTGCATTGTCGAAAAACGTTCCGCCCGCAAGCCACAATATCGCCATCACTTCTGAAAAGTACTGTACGCAGCCCACCTGCAGAAACTTACGTGGAATGTTGCATTGTCCACCATCGTTCTTTCCACAAACCACAGCACTGCCTTCACTTCGGAGAAGTACTGTGTTTCGCGTTCCTGCAGAAACTTGGGTACATGCAAATCCGTCATCTAAAAGTGGAACATTGCATTGATCAAACTGATTTTTTCCGTCAGCCAGCCCCAGCATCACCATCACTTCTGGGAAGCACTGTGTGACACAAGCCTGCAAAAACCATGAGCAGGACGGCTCAGAAACATCCATGGCGAAAAATAGAGGTTGATTATGTCAGCCGTTTGAATTGACGGTTCCATACGGGGTACACTTTGAACCCATTCCAGCCAGTTGAAAGTTCACCTCAACAATGTGAAAACATATATGAATCACCTTTATTTATCATTTACCTACTAAACGTGGTGATGTTCCATAGTTTTGTTAAATGCGCATGAAAATAACTACCCGATAATACACAACAGTTCTATGTTGATCTATGTTTTTGGCCTGATGATATATTTGAGTGGCCTTACAAATGGGGAGTGTTGATGGTGATCGGTTAATGGCGATCTCCACAATGGATCATGAGAAGAACCCTTGCAGTCATCAACCAACCATCATCTATCAGTTGTATCCCTATTTTTGTTGCCTCTATCAAGCAGAACTATTATATGATATCCCCGTTCGAGCTCCATACGTGGACTGGTCAGTTGCATCGCCCCATTACAGTATATCCCATCAAATCACATGCTATCCGGTACGGTGCGTTCGCGGTCATTAACATGGTGAACCTTCGGTACCATGGTTAGTACAATAGTGATGATATAATCTTAAAGTGAAAGTTAGAATGCCGCAGCAAATTCCACATATTTCTCCCCGTCAGTTAGAATGCGGCACGCGCACGGCAAAAATCCATTCAGTTGGAATGCCTCACCACCCTGTTTTTTCGGAGGACCCTTTGCACAAATCCGTCACTTAGAATGCCTACAAACTATGAATACAGTATTATCAGTTGTATGATGATCAGACTGTTTTTCTGGAAAAAAGGACAAGGCCAAAACGCAGAACGCAAAACGCGTGTTCCGGAACGCGCGTTCCGAACGCAGGGGGGGTTTATAGTGGTTTTTGGCTCCAGAAGCCTCCCAATCCTTTTTTTGCTCCTTGCAAAACGGATCCGCTGTGTCACATAGAGTTTTTCAATCTTTTTTCTTCTTGGACCTCTGTTAGTAGCACTACGATAAAATTTGTGAGAAGTCAGAATCTTTTTCTTTTAGAGAAAAAAAGGATCCAGGAAGGAAACCTAACTTGCCCCACAAACCTGGTGAGGCCAGAACCTTTTTAGCTTCAGCCAAAAAAAGATCCGGAGTTGGGAAGATCAACTTTCTGGTGGCTTCATCCACCAGTTTGAGCCCATAAGAGCTCTTGAAATCCTTTTTTCTTTGGGGGGAAAAAGGTTTCAGTGTCCAGGCCCATGAAATACAGTAACTTTGGATTATTGGAAAAGGATCCACTCAGAACGCACGTTCCGGAACATGAGTTTTTAAAACGCGAGTTCCGAACGCCAAACCGTACCGAAGGAACATGCTAAGGGACAGGGAAACGGATAAGATCGGAAAAGAGAAAAGGGCAGTCCATGTTCCCTGCAGGTCACAAACACCTGGCTATAGCGGGGAGAAACAACAGATAGAATGCCCACCGTTACTACAGCAGATATAGATCAATGGGCAGCTGAGAAATGGAAGAAAAGGAAATAACAGGAACACTATAGAAGACAAGGACCAGAAAAGGAAAGAGGATAAGAGAAAAGTGCGCTCTATGTTCTCCTGCAGGTCACAAACATGTGGCTATAGTGGGAAAAACAGCAGTTAGAATGCCCACGGAAATCACCGCAGATATAAATCAATGGGCGTGAAAGACATAGAAGAAAGGCTTTCCGCACATATACCAGCAAAAACTGTGCGACATTGGCTATTAGTGTGTTTTTCAACCACCGCATTCTAACTCCATTTTGCATGTAAAATACCAATTAAACCATAGATTTTCTCACCAATTTTTCTGCTGCATTCTAACTGCGTGGCTGCATATTTACAGGCGATCCTTCAGTTAGAATGCGACTGCCGTGGGGAGGGGGCCAAACGGGCCACCATCACGCGAAGCCAAAACCGCATTCTAACTTTCCCTTTAACGGCATACTTGTTTTTCATGGTGATTCATATGATTAGGTTAAGATTTCATGGCGAATTGATTTTTAAAAAAATGTTGCTGGCTAGGACAAATTTTGCCGTTGATCACAAAAGATTAAAGTACTAGAGCATCTGACCAAGGTTGACCCAGTTATTGATGCCCCAAACGATATCCCCATCACATGTTTTGTTGACCCATTAGAATACAGCAGATTATGATCGTCCCATATAATCTCTCCATCATATGAACATCCAATGGCACCATCCAATATATTCCAATTTTCACATGATATATGATAAATGCCAAAAAAACATCATGTTGTTTAATGATCATAATAATGGCATCTATACAACATACACTCATTACAAAAGATTGTTCTTATATTTTCCCCTTATAATTCATCCAGAACATTCCTATATTCCAACGGCCAGTCTGACGTGCAATTCACACAACTTCCTATGTTGGATGGTCACCCCATCACTCCCGCCTTGAGCAAGGTGCCTGCTTTCTCCGTCAAATTGTGAGGACACACCTCGAGTTGAGGATATAAAGTGCACAGCCGAAACGAAACATACGCAGCAGTAAACGCAGATCGGCGAACATTTTCCATGAAACCATCTGCTTGGGGGGGCGTCCGCTGACAGCGCCTGCCAGCGGGAAGCAAAGTCGCTAGCCCAGCGGGGAACATTCACTTTTCGACGGGTGTTCATCGCATCTAAACGGCAACGTCAACATATCAAATGCACCAGGCCTAATTTTTACGTAGGCGGGGCGAGCGGGGCGCTCAGCAAGCGTGCTCCAGGAGAAAGAAATTGAGGAAGGCATCAAACATGTGAAACAATAAGGTGCATTTTCCCGCAAATATTAAACCTTTGAAGATATTCTGCATGCTGTGGTGCCCCGAAACCATAGGTTTCCCATGAAAGGAAACAATTTGCATAATTATAGGGGTCCTCCGTTCAAGGAGCCTCCTTTGGACAGCCTTTGTATCGCAGGTCAGTATAACCGAAGCAACGCCAATGAAGCTCAACATCGCTGTCGCAAATTACTGAGGCAGGCAGTTGGGGTTTTGTTTGTGGACGTGCCCAAGAAACATTGAGATTTCAGCATCGAAAATGGGGGGTTTCAGTTGGTTCAATCACTGAAGGGGAAATCAATGGAATAATTATTCCATTTTCATGAGTATCAAAGTGTTGCAACCATAAGTTGGATATATAATATAAGCAGCATGATGTTGACGACCAGGACCCACGCAAACTGAGTGGAACAGCACCCCACAGTACTACATTAACGATGATGGGAATTACAGCAACGGGAAATGAAGGGAAGATGGTTCCCTTCGGAATTGGGGACGCCCAGTGGTCCTGGTTTCATCTGGCATTGGTAAGCCACCCATGTATAGATCTTATGGCTGTAGATCATGATCCAACATCTGTTTTTCCGTTGACGGTCGCTTAGTGACGCCGCGGCACTTTGTGGCAGGCGTGGCACTTGGCGACATCGACCTTCTGTTTTGCGTGGCAGGCGTGGCACTTGTGGCACTGGGCTTTCTCTGGTGGCGCGCCTGGGCGCCGTTGGTCGCCCGTGATGCCGCGGCACTTTTGCGCTTTGCGTGGCAGGTGTGGCGCTTGGCGACATCCACCTTCGTTTTGCGTGGCAGGCGTAGCACTTGGCGACATCCACCTTCGTTTGGCGTGGCAAGCGTGGCACTTGTGGCACTGGGCTGGCTCTGGTGGCGCGCTTGGGCGCCGTTAGTCGCCCGTCACGCCGCGGCACTTTGCGTGGCAGGCGTGGCACTTGCTCACATGAACTTTCGTTTTGCGTGGCAAGTGTGGCACTTGGCGACATCCACCTTCGTTTTGCGTGTCAGGCGTGGCACCTGGCGACATCGGCCTTCGTTTGGCGTGGCAAGCGTGGCATTTGGTGACATCCACGCTGCAAGTGAGTCCATCTCTCTCAAATACGACGTTGTCACGCACAACTTTGTCACGCACAATCTTTCACATCTCTCTCTCTCATGCAACTTTATCGCACAATATCGCACACAACTTTGTCAAACACAACTCTTTCGCACACAACTTTTTCACACACCTCTCTCACACACAACTTTGTCACCCACAACTTTGTCACACACAACTTTGTCACACACAACTTTGTCACACACAACTTTGTCACCTACAACTTTGTCACCTACAACTTTGTCACACACATTTTTTGTCACACGCAACTCTTTCACGCACAACTTGTTCACACACATCTCTCTCACACACAACTTTGTCGCCCACAACTTTGTCACACACAATCTTTAACACACATCTCTCTCACATGCAACTTCTCTCTCACCCACAACTTTGTCACACACAATCTTTCACACACATCTCTCTCACATGCAACTTCTCTCTCACACACATCTTTGTCACACACAACTTTGTCACACACAACTTTGTCACACACAACTCTCTCACACACAACTTTGTCACAGACAACTTTGTCACACACAACTTTGTCACACACAACTCTTTCACACACATCTCTCTCACACACAACTTTGTCTCACACACACAAACTTTCACACACGGCTTTGTCACAAACAACTTTGTCATACACAACTCTTTCACACACAACTTTGTCACAGACAATCTTACACACACAACTCTTTCACTCACAATCTCTTCGCACACAACTCTTTCACTCACAACCTTTCACACACAGCTCTTTCACACACAACTTTGTCACACACACAACTCTTCACATACAACTTTTAAAATGATTGGCCCTCCACCATCTCCTTTGTCCTTAGTCCGTGCCGCTTCAACCACTTTTTCTGATTATTGGAAGAAGTTGGCTTGTGGGGTTATCCGGTCCTTAATTTTTTCCATTGACAGGTTGGGTTCCCAAGCGCCATGTCAAATTAGCAGAGAGGAAGCCATTTTTGTGACGACACAACCAGCATGTAAAATCAGGCTGGTGTTGCCACGCCAGGATGAAACTTAATATTAGAACAGAGTTTCACCCCACAAGATGCAAACAAACGTTAAAAAGGCACCATAGTCAAGATAACCACATGAAGCGTCATGCTGGGTAAGGACTCATCCAATTTGGGGCTTTCGAATTTGAGGGATAAATTAGACAAACCAAACAGACCATGTGGATCATGTGGTGGAGAAGCTTTTGGTAGTTCCTTTGCTGCGCATGTTTGTAAGGAATTGGATAGCATAACTCCTGATTTCTTTCCAGAAAGCCGGAAAATCAAATAGTATGATTTTTGGTTGATCAATGCAATTTTGGGTATTCGAATTGCGACGCAACACAACACCAAAAGCCATGTCACCCGGCCCGCATGCCCATGTTAGTTCATTGATTCCCAGACTTGTTCGCATTTCATTCCTGTCAAATTCCTGTTGCTTGATCCACACTTTGTTTTTCCGAGGTACGCCTTCCAAGTTCAACCTACTGGAATCCCAAAATGACTATCTTCCTCCAAGCGGAGGCTGGTCACAGTTGATATTTAGCTCGTTAGCGGGGCTAAACCCCACAAGAAGGGGCCCCATGATTAGCTAAGTTTGTAGACATAACATAATAAGCGAACAAATTTGAGGTTTCTGGAGGATGATATATCTCGAGCTAGAGGGGCGCGCAACCAACAAACATCACTTGGAAAATCCGAACGCCATCTGGAGCCTTTTCTGCGCAGTTTTGCCTGTGTATCTAGTGGATTTCAATACCGTATGAATCAAATAGCGCACTGATACAGGGGATATCTATATCCTTCGAATATTCCTGGATTACCGGCTGATAAAAGCATTTCCTGGTCCCACCCCCGATGGCTTTTTTTACTGACACACCACTTGCTTGGAGTCCCTGGGCATGGGAAAGGGCCCGAAGTTCGATAGGAAAAATCGTGGAAATAAACAGCAAAAAGGCATGGGACATGGCTTGATCAAGAATTTATGATACAAGGTGGTGCCCCATAGTTAGCTAAGTTGGTATATAACTCCAATAACTAGGGTTTATGGTAGATATATCTATAGTTACTATGGTTTAGAAACCAATTTATAGCACCACCTTGTAGGCAAGCCTGTAACCGTCACCGCAGCCTAACGAGAAGAATGTCGGATATATCGATCCAGTGGATCATCGCATCGAAGTGGCAACGTCAGCAGGGTTGACGCTTCTAAGTAATGTGCTCCACGGTTGAGTTGACCAAGCACACGTCGCGTACCTCAAAATGCAGTAGTTTATATCATCATTGTCACATTGAAAATGATTATTTGATATTATTTGGGGATATCCCCCATTTTCGGACACATGCCCCAAAGCCAGCGGTTTCCCAAGTGAGCTAAGCATACTACAGTACTTGGTCCTGCAGTTGATGTTGTTTTTGTGGGTGTAAGCCAGAAACATGTGGATTTAACTATTAAAAACTAGGTTTAAGATGATTCAACCATCCAACATGGTGTGTAGTCCTGGTGTTTCAACCACCATAAGCTTAAGTTGAGAATAGTTGGGATAACTATCATATTTAGGGCGACAAACAGCGACACCCTTATCAAGTGGAGCTGCGCACACCAAAGAACTGCTTAAAACCAATGGCCATGATGATGGCAACACTGGGAAACAATCGAAAAATGGCACCGATTGAAGCTCGAAGAAAAAGTCAGTCATGCTGTGAGCAAATGTGTCTTGGTCCTGGTCAAAAGATGGTATATGGTTTATAGCCATCCATCCATGCAGAAATCCTAAGAACAGGGTTTGTATATAACAATCCCGAAAAAAAAAAAAACGGCTAGATTCGAGCATCCCTAGGATCCTAGGAAAATTAAGTATGCTTTTAACAGGAAACCTATCCCAGTGTATACCCATGATATACCCATTGGAACCATCCTATGATATCCAGTCATATCCAGTCATATCCACATCATGTCCCCTCTTTTTGCAGGGGAAAAAAAAAAACAAGAGAAAACAAACTACCTGGGTAAATTGTGATAATATTTCACTAACCTGAAATCTTGCGGCCATAAAAGGGGATTTCTCTTATTAACCATGATTCAAGGCTGAGGGAGAAGAGTGAGGTCGTTGTAATTTATTTACCCATATGGAATATGATGCAGTGCAAATTTATAGATGTCCCACCATTTTACCATAGATTTCCCATAGATTCTCATCATGTCCCATAGATTTTCCATATGTCCATATACTTACTGGTGCGTTTTACGTAGGGAATGGATGGGTTGCTGGGGGTTGCTGGAATTATTATTACTAAATTTACTAATGATTATGGATCATTCCCTCAAATTCCCTGCGTAAAACGCACCAGTAAGAATAAGTGTGGTATATTAGAATATGGTTTATAATCCACAAATATATACCCACTTATATATATATATGGATTAAATAATATATAACCAGAATATGGTTTATATAGCACTAATCCTTATATATAACCCCTACGATCCATGATAATCCCCATATATAGAATACCACTCAAACACACCTTGGAACTTGACCACGTTCGTTCCAACAAAAGGATGATCTCCCAAAAAAATGCGGCCGCCGTCAGTGTTTTACGTCACCTTTGTGACGGCAGGTGGTGCCCCAAAGCGGAAAATGATTCAACTTAACATGATTTAACCTGGTTTAACCAAGAAAACTGGTGGTTTAACCAAGAAAAAATGTGACTTAACCAAGAAAAATTGTGGTTTAACCAAGAAAAATTGTGATTTATATATGGATTAGTTAGCAAAATTAGTTTACAAGTCCAAAATCTAGGGTTTATAGGTGATATATCGAACTAGTTAATGGGCGTATAATCGATTTATAACTGGGAATATCCCCACAAAATATGGCTCATTTAAACAATCCCATTTTTCAACACGTATAAACACGTATAAACACGTTGGTTATTAAAACTCTTGGTGCTTCATCCCAGAAATCGTAGGCTAGTTCACCCCAGAAGAATGGTGGCTTAAGCCTACTTATCCCACGTGAATCACTGGGATATATTGGCGAATCCCGTTGAATCCCAGTCGGGATTCACGCCGTGGCCAGCTGGTGAGTGAACGTAGATAATGCAATACCAAAAGACTGTATTTAATGGATTAGTTGAACTAGCCATCTTTCAGATTGACCTGTCGACATCTCATATGTCTGTAAATCCCAGAAAGAAATCCCTATTGTTGATGGCTAAGAACCCCCCATAGATCTGTGGTTAAGAAACCTACCCATCTTTCAGATTGCCCAAACGTTACCTGGCCCCACTCAATGTGAGGCACGAAGTCGCCCATGTTCACCGTGACATTGTCAATGCCTGAGATTTCATGGTGATTTCATAGCGGTTTTCCATGGGATAAACCTGTGGAACCTCTGGTGATAAAACATGGTGATTTCACCTACATGTTTTTCATGGCTGGGAATGTCCCGGCCCGCTATGGATGACACCAGAGGCTAACGAGTGTTGCTTCCCCAAATAATGCACTGGTTGAATGGAAATGGAGCACTTTAAGCATCAGAAATTTCCGCAATTCGGATTGATCATGATATATCCATCTTTCATCATCCTTCATGTCATATCAACTAGTTTCAACTAGTGAAACAGCTTTTTGGGCTGTTCAATGCCTCAAATGTTCACAAAACTTGGAAAATATCCCAGTATGGATGAAATTTGGATGGCCTACGGGATGGGGAAACCCCATGAATACTATAGTTATAAGATGTTATAAGTATCATAAACCATGGTTATTGGAGTTTATAAACCAACTTAGCTATCAAACGGGTGCCCCACATTGTAGTATTCATAGCGTCATCTGATTATCTAGTTATTCACATAGCTACAGTTTTCTGTTATCAAGTTATCGTGTCATTCTGGGTGTGACATTTGATCATCACATATTGATGTTAGGGAGAGCAACATTTGAACACAATACCCACCGGTGCCAATCTTAGATACCCTGCAAAAAATGAAAGATTCTTAGCTGGTTAGTTAGTAGATAATCCCATACCACAAAGACTATTTTGGATTAGTTTCTACCATCTACGATTGACCTAGGAATATAATACCCAACAGGTTCAAGTGCAGTTGTGAGCTACCCCATATTGGGAATACCTATTGGCTCAAGTGGAGAAGAACTCATCACTTCAGCCTCTGAGATATCTCTAGTAATTAGTCACATCATATGTCTAAAAACTTGATAGAAATATGTGATTTTTGCCCAAGAACATGCAATCCAAAAAAAAGGGTAACATGAAGTTTTCCCTATCCGGAAATAGCCGAAAAAATGTGTCCCCTAGGGATCCCCGTGGAAATGTCGTACCATGTTTCTGGGTCGTGTACTCCAACAAAACTCATGAAAACCGACGGTTGTTCCTCGAATTCAGGAGGAAAAACAAAACAAAAATCTAATTCTCCGACAATGATGAAATTGCCAGAAAAAAAAATGTTTCTATAGACTCCATTTCCGGGTAGTTTTTGCTGACAAGGAGAAGTACCAAACTTCTTTCCGCGAGGTTTTTTGAATGATCATCGTGGAGAGTATCAACTCTCCATGAGTTAAAAAAAGCGATGACACCCTGTGGTCCTGTGAGCCACCCAAGAAAAAAATTAAAAAAAAGTTGGGTATAGTATCATCATTCCGAAGATAAAACGCAGAAAAAAAATGTGAAAGCACAAGCCAGATATAGACAGACATTTAAAACGGAATAGCAGTAATACTGTGTATTACCTGTATGTAGAATTGTGTATTATATATACGTATATGTATACGAATTCCCAGAAGTACAGTACATGGCTAGTACGTTCATACGGTTTCTCGAAAGAGGTCATGACAATCTCCAACCACCTCGTAAAAACATGTAGAAACTTTAGAAAGCATCAAGCAAAGGATGCAAAAATTGACCACTGCTTACAGAATTTGTCTCAACCTACCATCAACAGCACGCTTATATACTCCACGGGTAGTCCAACCTGGACTGGAAAAGCCTCCCAAAAAGGCATCCGTGCCTTTCATGGATGATCTTCCGTATTGATCAAGTATGTTCTTGTCTTTGTCAAGATATGGGTACGCCCTGGTAATTTGTTACATAGCTCTGGAAGCCATGGCCCAGTGAAATAGGTGATTTACCTACTAAAAGTGATGATTTTCAATAGTTATGTTAGTTTACCAGAGGGTATCGTTCCGAAAAGATGTAGGGCATCGGCAATCCCCTGGGCCCCCGACTAACAGCATCCGCAAAGTCCGCAGGCATGTTCACTTCAATGGTGACGACATCCTGAAGACACCAAGGAGCTGTATCCCGAAGTTTTGAAGCTTCAAAGATATGCGATTTTCGCGAATTTATCCGGGGACGTCATTGGATTTAACCAACAATGGGAATGTTCTCAGTTACTCGGAATTTTACCAACATCAAAATCATCATATGGGATTTAATCTATAGCTGAATTACAAAATTCATCAACCTGAAAATAGCTGTCATTAAACAGCCATTTGGGGAAAAAACATCCCTTACATTCAGCATCGTTCCATTGACGTCACGACGTGAGGTCATTACTTTTCATAGAGATACAATGAGAATTGGCCTGGTTCATCATCTTTAACCAGAGAAAAGGAGTTACACTTTTTGTATCTAACCATCCTAAACTGGTTGGTGGTATACCTACCCCTCTGAAAGATATGAGTTCGTCAGTTGGGATTATGAAATTCCCAATATATGGAAATTCATAAAAGCCATAAAAGCCATGTTCCAAACCACCAACCAGTAAAATGTCCGCTCCAATAAATTGGAGCTATACTTTGTGGCTCATCCTGAATGTAAGTTAAGGTTATGTAGTGCAACCCAGTTCCGTATGTAGAGTATTGTAGAGTATGTAGGATTTGTCCAGATATCATTGGGGTTGTAACATGTTGTAACATGTTTATGTATATGTTATAATCCACTTACTCATTGGGGTGGTGAACCACCCCAATTTTTCTACCATGCGGCGGAAAGCACCGGTTCAACCACTTCGAAGATTTGGTCACTTGCAGGATCACCCAGTCTTAACTGCTTCGTGGGGCTCTCCGTGGGTTAATCGTGCCCATTTGTTTGAGAGGCTGAGAGAGAAAATCAGTTGATCTTGACTGGGATGTTGAATTGAGTTTGTACTCTCCACATGACTTTATCATGAGGATATCATGGATTCAATTTTAATGGCACTGCGATAGGGATGTCACCAATAATAGTATGATATGGGTTTGTCATGGTTTGTCTGAAAATGGGGTGTAGCATGTTGTAGCCTCCAAATGGCCACTGAAATGGGAAGAAATATTATATATATATATATATGTGTGTGTGTATATATATATATAGATTGTAAATAATATATATATAGCTGAGATTTTGGGGTTTGTCTGATGGGGTCTACAGTCCAAATGGCCATTGGGAATAATACGGAATGATTATAATCCATTGGAAAAAAGGGGTATACCGTATACCTATTTTTTTCAGACAAACCTATCATGAGGATTCAACCACCCCCGGATTAGTCGGGAAGGCCCGACTAAAAACCTGCCAGGATTTCATGGGAATATAGTTATGCCTGTTGGTGGTTGACCTACCCCTCTGAAAAATATGAAAGTCAATGGGAAGGATTTTCCAATATATGAAATGGAAACTAAAAAATGTTTGAAACCACCAACCAGTATATAATGTCAACCCCGGATTAATAACTCATGGTTTATTTTGCTTGGGGGGTACTCCTTCAATAGTCATTCTCTGATACTTTTTTATGGTACCCTCCCAATTGTTCACAGCCGTAAACGGGGTTTATGAATCCAGGGTTGACATTAGTGGGAATATAATCTACCAAATGATTTATTTATTGAAATTTAAAGTATAACCAACGGATACCTGGTTGGTGATCCCCAAAGTAAGAGATGCTTCAGATTCGCGTAGAAATTACCCCAAGGGCGGGAAATCCACCAACTAAATAGCTATCCCAACTGGTGGGAAAATCGTCGAACTTTTGCTGGGGGATGTTCCAGCAAACCATGGAGCTGATTGCCAGATGGTACCAGTTGTGTCTTCAACTGAAGCCTTCTCTAGATCGAGATGCTTGATGTAGCTTCTGAAGAGAAGATCTAGAAGACATGTTTTCTTGTCAACTGGAACTACGGATCGGAACTTGACATCTTGGTTCACAACTCTCTTCGGGTTGAACTCAACTCCTTGATGAACTTCAGTTGCCCAGTGAGAAACTGTTGCTGTTTTCCGTATCTATGTTCATGTCCCGCATTTCCCCAAGGGCAGAGCATCTCAGTTTGTTAGGATATGCTACGATATGTTCATGATAGTATGCTTACGTTTAAGCTAGCAATCGATAAATAAATAAATAAATCTATATACATATACATATCCTTTCCCCACCAAATATGATCTTTCAAGGGGGCGCCCCAGTAGCTATAAGTTGGTTTTTTATAAACCCCATGACTGAGTTTTATTAATATCTACCATAAATCTAGTGTTCAACGGAAAATCCACCATGTACAGATGATTTCGGATTTCCCAGCTTAGCCATACTTGATTACCATCAGGTCGTGATGTGAGGTCGTTACATTTTTTTTATCCAGATACCCTCCGGTAAACATACAAAAAACTATGGAAAATCACCATTGTTTATGGGTAATTCAACTATAAATGGCAATTTTCAATAGCTATGTTAGTTTACCAGAGGGTATATTCCACTATATCCACATGATGCACTCATTTATAGAATATTTTCCAATATGTTCCCATATAACTCGTTAGAATTTATCCAGATTTCTGATCCGTGGGAGAAAAACTTCGCGCGTCGCCAAGCGTCGCCCGCATTTCCAGAGAGACGGTCGACGGCAGTGACATTGGGAGTCGCATAAGCGCGGAAGGCCCAATGGTCACAGTCCTCTCCAGGAGCAAAGCGGAATATGGAATTTATTGGGTATATAATAGCTATATACTGTAATGGGTATATAAAGGGAATATAGTGGGAATAGAATGTTAACATACTGTAATGGGAATAGAAAGGGAATATAGTGGGATATGTAACCATCAATTAGGGTTACCCGCAGGCGTCCTCAAATGTGGCGACCAAGGGAAATTCCCATTTTATAAATGGAGGTTTATAGATGAGAAAATCATCGAACTAAATTGGCCATTTTCCAGTTGAGCGTTCAGAGGCGAGCATATAGCTGATGCATGACAGGGACGAAGCTGCAAACACATCAAAGATGTATGTAAAATGTAAGGTACCTACCATGTGGAAAATGTGTGTAAGGTCTAATGTAAGGTCTACGTGCTTTGGAATACCCACCCATTTTTTTGGCCTTATATCTCAGTCTATCCATTTTTTCGTCTAGTGTCCCATTCAAGTCATTGTCATTTTCACAGCCTTGTGCCAGTAACGGAAGGCAATTCAACCAACAGCAAAAAAGAGAAATAGCCTCGCACATACCTGAAGTATACCTGCGAGATACATCAAAGGATGGAACTAGCTAACTCGCTTGAGATATGGTTATATCATTACATCCCTATTTTGGGTTTCTCAAATCCACATTTTCTAAATCCACATGTCTTGAATGGTGAAATCACCATGTCATTCTTAGCTGGTGAGTGAACGTAGATATTCCCTTTACAAACGACTATTTTGGATTAGTTAAACTAGCCATCTAAGATTGACCTAGGTTTATAATATCTACTATAGACTATAGTTATATACCATAGTTACTATAGTTACCATGTCATTTATCATATCACCATGTTTTTTCTATAGAAAATCGTTTCATCTATTGTTGCTGCTTAAGTCCCCCTATTGATGCTTAAGAAACCCTGATGAATTGACGCTCTCAAAAAATATCCCTGTTGTTGATGGTTAAATCCCATCTAGATATCCATGAATCCATGACATAGCTCTATATATATATATATATACATACACATATACATATATATATACATACACATATACATATATATATATATATATACATATATACATATATATATATATACATATATATATATATAAATAAATAAATATGTATGTATATATATATATATGTATATATATATATATGTATATACATATATACACATATATATGGAGGTGTCCTAAAATAGGGCTACCCCTATATAAATCATCCATTTATAGCTTGGGATTTGCCATGAAAACCATGGCACCGCGGAGTCCGGTCCTCGCTTTGAGGTCCCAACGTCAGGACGGGCGCCGTGGCCACCAAGCCCAAACCCATCGTGGTGGTCGTGGTGGTGGCCTTGGTTAAGGGCGACAAATTGGGTGCTTAAACGGTGCTTAAACTTAGGTTTATTATATTATATATATGGATGTATATGGAAGTATCTGGATTTATATGGATTTATATATATATGTGGTTTATTGGGTGTATGAAAAAATGGCTTGTCACCCATTTTTTCGGGTTTACCACAGGACTATATAGTTACTGTATATATAATGCTAGTTATTAAATAAATGACATTAACTTCTTAATAAATGAGTTATTAAATGTTATTAACTTCTTATACAGTATCTAATGCCATTATATATATGCGGAATTCTATGACTTAGTTGCTGTTAATATCCAACATACCTAAGCAAGTTGGATATGTCAAACTTAGGGGAACCTCACCTTGTAGCCAAGCGTAGCTCTGGATGAACAACCTTGTGTGAAGGGTCAAAACAGAACTTGACATTCGTCATACCCTCTGGTAAACGTTTACATAAGCTATGGAAAATATCACCATTTTATAGCTGGGAAAATCCACTATTTCGACTGGGTCATTTTCAATAGCTATGTTAAACTACCAGTGGGTACCATCTCCCAAGTAGAGAGCTTCGCCCAGTCTGCTGTGACGAAGTTGTTGGAGGCGGCAGGTCAGTCCACAGCTCCTGGTTGTTGCCCTCCTATATTAGCGTCTGCAAGCCATATTGGCAAGCCACAGATCACAGGCAGACTTGAGATTTCGGAAAACCTGCAGGAAGACGTCTGCTGATCTCCAAATTCTTGCATCCTGAAGCAAGGAGAAGAACTGTCACTATCAATATATATATAGAGAGAGAGACAGAGATATAGATATACGCATATGCACACATATATACGTTTTAACCATAAACACAAACAAATATGTATGACTATATATATATATATGCTCAAATGACTGCATATATTTACATATACATATACATATTTATTGTATATACACATATATCCATGCATATGCTAACTCGAGCGGACAAACCGCTTAGAGCGGTCACACCGCTTCAAACAACACAAAGCACATCAGAAGGCAAATTGGGCCAGGGCTTGACGTGATAAACCGTTTCTGCCATAAACCATCCCTGATATCAACATAAGTGGGATTCGAATCATCCAAATGGTAGATTTATGGCATTGGGCTTACCAAATTCTCAACTGGTATAACTATGGGCATTCTAGTCTGGAATAATATGCAACACAGATAGATAGATAGATAGATAGATCGATAGATCGATAGATCGATAGATCGATAGATCGATAGATGGATAGATGGATAGATGGATAGATGGATAGATGGATAGATGGATAGATGGATAGATGGATAGATGGATAGATGGAT
>Ga0126342_10009236_pt1 | contig 17673 bp, 16 predicted proteins | sample Cyp1metagenome_FD_92528 | JGI IMG/M metagenome (GOLD analysis project Ga0126342, IMG submission 92528) | Coral microbial communities from Lord Howe Island, Old Settlement Bay, Australia - Cyphastrea 1 metagenome | ecosystem: Host-associated > Invertebrates > Cnidaria > Coral ... | reverse complement strand
TAATATAATATATAATATATAATATATAATATATAATATATAATATATAATATATAATATATAATATATAATATAATATAGATTATAATAATATAATAATATAATATAATAAAATATAATATAATATAATATATAATATAAAATATCTAATATATAATATATATATAATATATAATATAATATAATATATAATATAATATAATGTAATAAAACATGATATATATATATAATAATAATAAAGTAAAATAAAATAAAATAAAATAATATAATGAGAATATAATACAATTATAATATATATATATATATGTGGCTGTGCCTTAGCAAAAAAAAACACCGGGTATAGATCGCCTGTGGGTTTTAAGCCTTGATCCGGTTGGATATCCCCAGCCAATATGGCTGGTGTAATCCCTATGTTTACAAGTTCAATCCATCAACAATATATTGGTTAACATCAACAATAATCTGGTTGTATAATCCTATCCATAATTTCTGGTTATTTCTAATCCCTATGTAATCCATCAACAATATATTGGTTCATAACCAGAAATAAGCATTAGACATCCATCAAAATCCCTTCAGAATCCATCAAAATCCCATCAAAAAGTCCCATGAATTTCCACTAAAAAAATCACATGAACACATCCCATGAATAAATCCCTATACCATCTTTGTTGGTTTATTGGCTTCATAACCTCCAAATCCCTTTTTTGCAAAACGCAAAACGTTGTCTCCTCGTTCTCGCTGGCTCCATCGGGAAAATGGTCACCTTCCATGGCTTTTCCCATGGCTTTTCGTAGATCAATTCTCCCTTCATCCAAGGTTGGGAAGGTATACAAGGTGGTGCCCCATAGTTAGCTAAGTTGGTTTATAACTCCCATAACTATGGTTTATGGCAGATATAACTATAGTTAATGGGATTTATAAACCAACTTATAACTGGGGGGCACCATCCTGTACCAACTGCAAAGGCGTTTGTGGTTCATAAGCCACTGGTACATGACATAACCTATATACTTAGGACTTTAGGAGACGTATTCACCAGGGTTACTAACCACTTACTAAGTGGGATGACCCTCAAGCTAGTCCCCCAACAGGCAAAATACAAGGCGGGGAACCGGGCTGAAAAAAGGTGAACCGGCCCATTTTGCCACCCTTTGTGGTTATCATTCACCATGGCTTGGAGCAATAACCCTGGAAGTTTGAATCGGTAGGGGGCAATGTATCAACCATATGGAGGTTTCGTGGGTCATAGATGGTTTAAAACCAGTGTAAATCCAGCAAAAAAGGGGCACCCCGATAGCAAACTTAGGAAAGCTTCATATCTGACCTGGGAAGTCATGAAGTCATCGCGGGAATGTCACCAACCATGGGGGACCCGTTGCAGGTGCCCACCAGGACGAGGTCCCCAGGTCCCCGCGCCTGTCCACGCCTCCAGCGTAGAAAGCGGATTCTCCATGTCACCCGCCGGCTCCGTGTGTCGCGAACCTCATTCATCATCCCATCACAGGACGTGGTGCGTTTCGGAAAATCGACACCGGAAACCATGGATTTTCCCATGAAATATGATGAAGTATGGAATTTTCCTGAGAATTTTCCCTTTCATCAATCCAAGGATCCCATCTATCTATCTATCTATATATATATATAATATTATATAATTATATTATATTATAAATTATATATACAGGGTCGGGTTGAACAAAAATAACACCTTCAACTTTGTTTTCCGTGGCTAGCTGTTCAAACAATCAGGATAATAGTATATAATAGTATACAATAGTCAATCATAACAAGATGCTTCGTTGAATCCGACATGATTCGGAGATGTCTCAAAAATGGTTTCTTAAAATGTAGGATCCTCAAAAGACTGGCTTCAATATGGTTCAATACTAAGTCATGGTCATCCCTGACGACTGGATGATTTGGGGTACCGGGTACCTTGGAAACCACCATGGTCCATAGGTGAACTCTTAGCCGATGCAGCGGATGGGGCATCATTTGGAAGCCCCAAATGAAAGTGCCAACGTTGGTCAAATCCTACTCAAATGGTGAGGAATGGAACCTTTTCTGAATCTTCTTGCGGATGACTTCCCGGGGATTACAAGAAAATCGGTCAAACCATACCTCAACCACTGATTCCCAGGATTCTCAAGCCATTCAGCTCAGGCACCGAAAGTTCTTTGTTTCCTTGGGCAGGATGGTCCCCATTGCTGGCCAATTTCATCACCAAAATGGGAATATATATGGGAAAATCAGCCGTACAACACAAACATCTGCACAGAGATGACCCTTTGGTTTGTTGGCAACAGGTGGTCAACATCACTTTCTTTTGGAAGTTTCATCTATCTTTTACAAGATTTCTTCCGTTCCATTTGACTCTTCGCATTTCTAAAAAAAACGTCCCCATGGGAAAACCTCCCCAAGGGTCAACAGTTGAGCTTCTACAAGCACATTGCCACCTTCCAAGAAAGCATCGCTGAGGTGTTCCATTCACCCATTGAAAACATCTGAACTTATATTATGGGACATGATCCCAAAACAATATTACTTCCCATCGACATGGCCCCCTTCATTCTTCATAATTTTTCATAATGATTGCAGCATCCCCTCTTTCCAATGACCAACCATCCAATGCTATGGCAGGGGTCACTAACCAATATATAGCTGATTGGTGGTATACCTACCCCTCTGAAAAATATTAGTCAGTTGGGATGATTGTTCTCAATATATGGAAAAAACCATGTACCACCAACTAGGTATTGTCAGTTCTTCAGATATTATTGCATGGTTAATCTTCGATACCCTTACCAGCCTTCATGGTTCTCAAAGCACAACACGGTCCTCCATTTATGGCTTAAAATCCACCATTCGCCGACCAGATTCTGCCCAAATTTGTCAATGGATGTCTGGCCGACTTACAGATTTACAAATCACTGGTTTCAATGTTTTTCTTCTGTGAAGATCGCTTGTTTGCGGTTAAAACAGTATTTAGTCACAATGTTGAGTCATGTTTCACCTGCCAACATGGAAACATATGGAATGGACTGTTTGTAATGTTTGTCTATGTTGACAACAATCGACCCCGTCAACCATCATCAAGAAAAACAACGGTTTCGACAAACCTTGCCTTTTTGAAAACAAAAAATTGGCATCATCACTGAACTACAATGGTTGTGGAAAACGCTGGTTATCTGCGGCAGTTATGCTTCCATTTATCAACACACCAGAGAAGAAAGGACAGGGTCCAGAACCAATGGGGAAATATAGTTCACCTTGACCCCATCAACCATCATACTGGTCTGTTGGTCACCCGCTACATGTTGGCAACCCAATCCTAGTATCCCCATTTTGGATAGATCACAGTAACAGTAATACAGTATATTTAATCTCAAATCCAAATCATTGTTGGTAAATAGCATTAAATAACCACTAATAAGCACTCTACATCCATTAAACATCCACTAAATCATCCCCGTAAAATCCCAGGTGTCGTGATCTTCTTCTCCATCTTCTCCTCCTGCGCCTGAAAATAGGCCTCCAGCGTCATCCCCGGCAGGTTCCGCGAGATCGACGACGACGAGGCTTCCATGGGCCTCGCGGTGAGAACTGCCGAATTTCCATGCAGCAGTTGATGGGAAATTTTCCAGGGAACTTATTTTTTTCAATGTTTTTTCTTACCACCAAAATATGAGAAATATGATACCTCAATGGGAAACATGAGATTTTCAATTGCTTGATCATTGAGCAGGTCGAAGTTTGTATTCATGAAACCAACCAGCAAAATGTGATAAACCGGTGCTTCTTCTGGGACTTGATTCTGGAAATTTCAGTATGATCTATGTGGAATCTAGAGGTAGCAGCTATTGGGGAATGGCATGAATGAACTGACATGTTCTTTTTCGAGACAACTGCCAATCATTCGCGTTATCTACATGACCCACACAAATTATGTGGATTGGACAATAATATCATTTTTTTTTGCGTTACTGTAGTGACCAAGAAAATCATGATATTGATTGATATCAAATGATATCTACATGACACACACACATATTTAGATTTGGTGAGCACAGAACCCACCATCTACAGCAACATTTTCCAATGCAGAAACCATGGATGATCCTACGAAATCCGGTCGTGGTTCGGTATCTCCAATCCATAAATTGTGGGGTGACAAATCATGATATCCCCACCATGATTCGTGGCAAATTATATATAATATAATATAATATAATATAATATATATATATATATACATCAACAATGGGTTAATATCCCATTCACATCAATAATGGGTTAATCCAGTTAATCCTATCAATAATTCTGGGCAAATTATAATGGTTCACTCACCTGAATTCTTGGGCCATAAAAGGGGATGATTTCCCTAACATAAACCATGATTCCAGGCTTCGGGAGAACAGGCTTCGGTCGTTTTTTGTAAACCCACCATTTTGTTGGATTATCACATGATAATTTTTTTCGAACCGAAGGATTTCCAGGCTTTGCCTAAAAGCCAAGTACTTATCAATCCGCTGGCTACCCTCTGGTAAACAAACATATCTATTGAAAATGGCCCTAGAAATAGTTGATTTACCCATTAAGAATGGTGATTTTCCATAGTTATGTTAGTTTATCACTGGTTAATCACATTAATATCCCATTAAATCACTATAAAATCCCATTAAATCACTGGTTAATCACATATTCTTTTCCTATGCAAAAATGCCGCCAGGGCTGGAAAATTCCCAGCTTCAGAAAAAAGCCCCCCACGCTAGCTGTTGCTGAAAAATATCTCGTTATATGCCCATCATCCCAGTTATCAGGTTATAACCCCAGTTATAAGTGGATTAACCCTACTTATCCCATTTATAACTGGGGTTATAATCCACTTACTAAGTGGGATGAGCCACCAAGTATGGAGGTTTCCTAAGTCGTAGGGGTACCCCGAAATCATCCATTTGTTGATGCGATGTTCAAATAATCCATGGAAAAAACCATCCATTTTGGTGTATCCCCATTGATGGAGTTCCCCCTCTCTCATGATATCTCATGAATCACTGGTGCAGCACCCAAGTGCTTTCATATGGTTTATAAATCAACAGATGGATGATGATTTAGGGGTACTCCTATGACTCAGGAAACCTCCAAACTTGGTGGCTCATCCCACTTAGTAAGTGGGTTATAACCCAGTTATAAATGGATTAACCCTACTTATTCCATTTATAACTGGGGTTATAACCCACTTACTAAGTGGGATGAGCCACCAAGTATACATGGAAAAGTGTCACCATTTCAAGCGAACATCCCTCCACAGTCCGCCTTGCGTCGATGTCTTTGACTCGAAGGCTTTCCAACTCCTGCCTCACAGCCTGCCGCTGTGAGCTGAGAACATGAAGCATTCGCAATAGCATTGCTGGTTGGTGGTGCAATAACCATAGGAAAACCATAGAAAAACAATGGGAAAACCATGGGAAAATGGTGATTTAATAGGGAAACCATGGTATATAAAGGCTGGTTGGTGGTTTTATAACCATCATGAAAAATATGAGTTCGTCAATGGGAAGGATGACATCCCATATATGAAAAATGGAAAATAATTAACACATGTTTGAAACCACCACGCAGATTAAGTAAACCCGGCTTTTTGCAGCTCATGGTCATCCTGTCATCCTGGAGAAGATACAAGTCGGGGATATTCGGGGTGATGTGCTGATTTTCCCGCTTAAAATGCTTGAAGATTGATATCATGACTGGTGGTGCAATAACAATCTTGAAAAATGATGGACTTCGTCAATGGGAAGGATGACATCCCATATATGAAATGGAAAATAAAATTCATGTTCCAAACCACCAAACAGATGAGAATAGAGAATTTAGATTTTGTATGGATCACATATTTAACTTGCTTTACAGCGCTTGGTAAATGTCCTAATTGTTTCACATCACTCAAATATGGGAGATATGTCATCTCCAACAAATACGTATTTTCGTTGGTTTTCTGCGAAACAAATGCCCAAGCCATGGGAGATAAAAACCAAACCCAGCCCAGCCGTGGGGCGCCTGGTGAATCTGCTCCACTGTGCCTTGTAGAAGCTTCTCCATGCCTGGCTCCAAGGCAAAACTGGCCGCTGGCCGCTGGTTATTTAACATAGCCGTGGAAAATGGGTGATTTTCCCATTCAAACCTCCATTTATAAGGGATTTTCCATAGCTATGTTAAATAACCAGATGGTATGTTTTCAATGGGAATTTCAGGATCCTGAAATGGAGCTACTGTACCATTTGTGGGTTCCTGAAATGGCCATTGATCTATGGGGAAAACAGGAGGTGTCTGGTGGTCTTCACAATTCCACTGACTGTTGGATTGATTTGATTGATTCAATGGACGGTATACTTGCAGGCTCGCACCTTGTAGACAAAACAAATGGCTATTAGTGTATCCCATTATATATATGATACACATAAGCATAATGACTAAAGACACAATCTGCACATGTAACACGCCGCAATGTTGACAAACAAAACAGGATTAGAACCAGTGGGTCTCACAAACAAACCATTGGCTACGCCAACAATCATTATGTAGACTGGTTGTTATTTTATTAATTCTAATCAAAAACAATCATTTCAACAATTGTCAACATGAAACATTGGGTTGGGAGCCTTTCAAGTCTTTCAAGTTTCATGTTGAAATCTTGAAACTTCGCCCATCGATCTCCATCTCCACCAAGCGACGCGAGTGGTGTCTCATCAGCTCCTAAGATGAGCCGGTAAATCCCCATGGCTCGGTGCCAAAGCAATGGTTTATAAATCTTCTGAATTCCTACATATTGCCCTCTGGTTATGACTAACATAGCCATGGTATAGATGGCACTAATCGAAATAGATGGTTTACCTATTAAAAGCATGGTGATTTTCCATGGCGAACTGTTAAATAACCAGAGGGTATATAGAAAATCCTTTAAACAAAAAGAACTGGAGCAAAACATCAAAAACCACTCATCGCATCGATGATTATCAAGCTATTCACTAAGATTTGCTCAGCACATACTCTGTCTTCTTTAAGAGTTGACTCTGAATTTAATTTTTGTCCAAACCACTCATATAGACTATGCAATTCCCGTGTTTCCTAGTGATATTTCATCCCTATCCATTTCTGGTTGATAACTCCCCATGGATGCGTGCTACCGTTATGGAGCGGTAGATGTCACTTGGCACATATCATTCTAGTGAATTCACCAACCGTAAATAAGGTGATTCCATGTGATTCCTCCAAATGTTGTGACGTTTAAAAAACAAAAAACAAACACCCACATGGCTACACCCTTTATACCAGTAAAACCAACAAAGTGTGTGGCTAAGCCAGTTCAAAGTTAGGTTTTTTCCATGTCCCAAAGTAACAGCTCGACCCCTTAGAATCACCCATTGAGAGGGTAGATGTATACACAAATCCACCATGAAATTCCACCACAAAATACCCTTCTCCTGTAAATCCCATATCTCTTGGCGTCAATCATCATTTACCCACATTCCAACCATCCCGACCCATGAAATCACTGATGAAATCACCGACCAAAGTTCCGACCAAAGACCTTCTTATTTTCTTGGCTTCAACCATCATCTACCATCTGGTTATGACTAACAGCTCGCCATGGAAAGATCCACCCATGCTATTAAGAACGGTAAACCATCTATTTCGATTAGGGCCATCTATACCATGGCTATGTTAGTCACAACCAGAGGATACCCATCGGTTTTTTCTGGTCGACCCCCAACAGCCCCCATCCAGCTGAACCCAGCTACAATGCGCACATTCTCGGGCCCAGGGATGGAAGCGCTCGGCGGCCGGATTTCCTATTTGGAGAGCTGGGGATTCATGGGGAATATCATCCTTCAATGGTATATATCATGAGCATCTTTCATGGCTAGAATGGGTTTGCTGGGTATATGATTAATACTGTGTATATCTATGTATTATATTTTAGTATGGTCATTAATTGTGATAGTGGTTGTAATTCTGCTTGAATGGGATTGCTTGGGGGTTCAACCTTGTTTTCACAAAAAGAGCATTCCTGGGAAATTGGATATTAATTAATCAAAATGAGTCACTGTTGCACTGTTGACCTTCACTGTTTTCCTCCCCCTAACACATCCAGTTACACATTTACAGCATTGGCAATAACTTGGCAATAAAACATAACCTGCTTCATAAGATTATGCAGGATTTCAACCTGCCTTTAATACTGCTTTTAATATACATCGTCAAATCGCTATGTCCAAAATAGGCAACACCATGCAACACCTGTTTTTTAGTATAGTAATTGACTAACATACTACCGGTCAATTTTCAGTGGAAACTAATCATCCACACCCTATTTGGCGGGCTCTAAGTGAATTTTCTAGATGATAGTACTGAGTACTAACCACCAAGTAATCCCAGTATGAACACCACTTCCAAAACAGCCCGTTTTCATCCCAAAATCCATGATATCCATGGGTTTCTGAGAGTTTCTGGGGATTCTTCGGTCTTTCTTGGAGGATACGCCTGACACGTCAGCACCCCTTGGACTGCCACATACGCCGCGTTGCAAGGGCCGTCGACGTCGACGCGTTGGTTTTCGGGCTCGGCCGTCCCTCCGGCGGTGCTTTCGTTGCGGCCGCGCGTTTGGCGGGGCTGGGCATGGCGAGCAACACTATCCGAGCAATAAGCTATATACAAAAAAATGGTATAATTATGTGTATATATATATTTTTAATTATTATTTCATGTTTGTGATTGTTTCTTTCGGTTGTGGTCAATGTTGATTGACAGATTGGTGATTCATGATCAACTTTTCGGTGATGAGGCGAGGGTCCAAAAACGATCCCAACAGTTCTTCTCCAAACAATGCGTGAAACTTGGATCTGTATAGGAAACAGTTCAATCACCATGCGAATGGTTACCTGAAACGACCTGAATGTACGCTTCCTTGTGATATTAAATAGCGATGTATGCCGTCCTTGATTCTTGTCAATGACTTTTTGTTTGAAGCAACGAGTTAAGGAATTGCGCGGCTTTGACATGTAGGCAAGTGCTGTTCTGCTTACAGACCACTATAGATTCATGCTGTATCATGCAGCATTTCGCATGGACATACCATTCTTATGGTGTCCTTAAACCGCAAAGGGCTCAGACCGCACCATGGGAGCATACCCGACATGTCATCAAAGCATGGTGGGATTTCCCAGCTGCCTGGGTCCCAAAAAACATGACACATGTCCATCTTTCCGTACCCGTACCATCCATGTATATATGTATAATGTATGTATGTATATATATATATAATTATATATAATCATATAAATATAGAGATATTTACCTTGATGAATGGGTCGAATGTGATTTTTGTTGTCCCTGGAGTCTGTATAATCGATTATGACAAATCACGGACCGGATTTGAGGCCATGTTTGATAGTTTCATATAGTTTACCATCTGCTTATGACTAACAGCTCGCCATGGAAAGATTCACCATGCTATTAATAGGTAAACCATCTATAAATGGGTCATTTTCCATGGCTATGTTAAATAAGCAGAGGGCAATTATGTTTATAATTCAAATCAACCATTTCCTATGGTGACGAAATTGTTTGTATGTTTTTGCAAACTATCCAGATCACACATAACGATTGTCTTGTCCAAACCGCAAGTTCGCTGGTTGAACCCCCTGTGTCCATCGACCTTTGTCCAATAATGGGGAATACAAAAAAAACACGCAATTCATGGTGAAAGATCAACCGTGAGATACTGTGGGGTTCACAACTTGTTAAGATATTTGACAGACATTGACAAACCAAAAAATCCTTCCGTGACCTTCCCTTCTTTTTGGTGAACCCAGCCGCAGCCGCTGCCGGTGCTGTTTTTTGGCCGCTAAAGCCCAGTCGATGCCTGGGCGCCGAAGGTCCAAGGTTTTCAGCATCAAAGAACCGTTGAAAATCAGAGTCTTGGCAGCCAAAAGACTCTGAGTTTCTCAAAGCGTCGAAAAAAAGAAGTTGGCCCAGTTGATCAAAGAAACACCTTATATCATACAGGAAACCATTGAACTTTAACTATCTTTAACTCTACGTATGTTAGTTTTGGTTTAATCAAACTGCCCACAACAAATAAAAGCACCAAACATGTTTACATCCGCTCACCAAGCCCTACCAGAAACGAGAATCTGCCTTTCATCCATAGCAAATCATATTTCTGCACGTTTCTTTTATACATCCCATCAGCCACCGGCCCGCGGGACCTGCTCCGGGAAGGTTTTCAAGAGACCTTCTTCGGAAGGATGACTCAGACCTCGTTCCTGGGTTGGAGAACTCCTGTTTTTTTTGATGTTGTTTTTCCCCCGGGAAACGTCAAGAAATGTCTGTAAAATCCTAGGAATTCTGTAACAGAACATGCTGTCACTGTCACTCCAACGTATTGTTCGTGCTGGTTCCTATCCAAAATTGAGATTGAAGGCTGTGAGATTTCCTTCAAATCGAGCGTTTGTTGAATCCGGATACAGTAAAAGGATTTCCTGCTGATCACATTCTAAAGACCTTGTGGCTATGGTAAATCCATCGTTTCCAGCACAGTTGCAAAAAGACGTTCGGTCAAAGCACATGTTGATGTTCTTTGAAGACACATCTTTTGATTTTTTAAAGTTCAACATAATGTCCATACCCTTCATATCCCTGAAATAATTTTGGTTTTTATCTGAACAGCACGAATATGGAAAATTCATATTACAAACGATTACACCTCCCAACTAAGAGAACATCCATAAGAGGTACGATCCCAACAATCCCAAATGTCAAGCAGCCAAACTTAGGGGTAAGTATCACCACATGTACAACATGGTCTTGCCGGAAAAAAAAAAAAACATAGTCTGAAAGTATCTTCCCGATTTGAAGGGCCATAAAAAAGTATCTATAAAATGGGAACCACCCATTCATTTTGGAAGTAACCCATGTCCATGTGTGATTGCTTACATCCCTTTAGTTCATGGTTCAATACCTATTCAGGTGATTTCTGCTCGTTTCAACCTGAAGAATATCACCCATGTTATATCATATCATATCCCAATTATATCCCCATTATATCCCTATTCTATCCCGACTTATGGCTGTAAGTAAGCCAGTCACCATTATATCAATAGATATCTCCATATCTCCAGATCTGCATGGTATCCCCATTATATCTCCATTGGATCCCGTAGATATGGCCTGTTTTTCATGACTCATCTCCTCCAAGAGGCTGTGATTAAGCCAGTCACCAGCCGCGCGGGCGTCACATCAAACCTGGAGTCTCGACCGTCACATGCAAAAAGGGAGTTCTTTGACATGGCCTGCTTAGCTTAGTTATATAAGATATCTATGTCTGTATCTATGTCTGTATCTATGTCTGTATCTGTATCTATGTATCTATGTGTCTATGTATCTGTCTATCTATCTATCTATCTATCTATCTATATATCTGTCTATCTATCTATCTATCTAATCTAATCTAATCTAATCTATTCTAATCTAATCTAATCTAATCTATCTATCTATCTATCTAATCTATCTAATCTATCTAATCTATCTAATCTATCTATCTATCTATCTATCTATCTATATATCTATATATATGTCTATCTATCTATCTATCTATCTAATCTAATCTAATTTAATCTAATCTAATCTATCTATTTATCTATCTATCTATCTATCTATTCCATTCAATCCAATTCAATCCAATTAAATTCAAATCTTATCTATGTATCTACAAATCTAATCAATCTAATTTATCTAACTATCTATCTTTAACATACACATATACACATATGTAATACGTTATCTCCCCATTCGTAGAACAAAGCTACCCATCCCAGGGTTCCCCAGTGGAGTTCATCATATGACACTGGAAGCAACCAGCAAAGCCTGAGCCACCAAGCGTTGGAAATTGAAATAACTACAATAATGGGTATAGACGGTAAAGACATGTAAAGACTTTATGAACACAAGTTGAAAGCTATCAATCAGAAAAACAAACTAAACAAATTAAAAAAGAAAAAGCAATATCCTCCGGTAATCATGGTTTGCTGGAAAATCCGAAAATTTACTTCGATGTTTTTCCCGGCGATGAAAAACCTCCATGGCTAGTTCGGGAGTTTTCCCAGCTAGCCCCGTTTGATTGCTTGTGGGTAAAATCCCCATTATTGTTGCTTTGTATCCCCAGTATATAGTAATATACATAAATGATATGTATATTACTATATTACTATAAATAATATTCATCTATATTTGTATCCCCAGTATATAGTATCTATAGGAAATTTACTTCGATGATCTTCGCATTCTGTTCCCATTTGGCTGTTAATCAGGTTACCCTCTGGTAAACATTTAGATATCTTGAGATCGCTTGTCTCATTGGAGAATTGATTTAATGGATCCACAATACTTACACTGTGGGGCCCCCAAGATAGCAAAGTTGGTGCAAATAACTCCAATTTCACTATGGTTTATGGTACTTATAACATCTTACAACTATCGTTTTCATGGGGTTTATAAACCAACTAACTCACATCACTGGGCCCCACAATACCTTTGGCATTTGGCATTTCATCATCCTACGGTACCAAAACATGACCAAAAGCCTTCCCTTCACCCGGGGGATGATGCGGGCATGAAACATCTACCTGGTGGCTCATCCCACTTAGTAAGTGGGTAACCCCAGTTATAAGTGGATTAACCCTACTTATCCCATTTATAACTGGGGTTATAACCCACTTACTAAGTGGGATGAGCCACCAAGTAGAAAAGTATAGAACAGTAACATCTCCAAACCCACACTCAAGAGTGAAAAATCTGGATAAATTGAAATGATTCACTCTCCTGAAATACGGCTATATTAGGCTATATTGGGATGATTCTCCTTGCTAGTCATAATAATTTACCGAAATGAATATAGCTAAATGAATCTAAATGACTTTGCTATATATTTTTTGGGGTGCTAAAATTTTGGCATCAACTCTGAACACAAAACGACAGTGACCCCCTCAGGCTGGCACGCCCAATTGCCAGCACCGCTCGTTGCAGGGGTCAGCAACACCTCGCGAAACCATCCAACTATTGATCCTGCGCACGTGATAATATGTGATAGAAAATTCTGCTCACCATGCACTCGAGAAAGTTAGGCTACAACAAAAATAAAGAAACTGCATCCGCAGTTTCAAGACACAAATTCGACTTCAGGATGATTTGTCCATGGTATGTCTGGATAGAATCCATTGTTTTTGTGTTGGGGAAGGGGGTTAAGGTACCGTTAATCTACCCGTGAACTTCAGACGGCCGTCCCTGGCTGACTTAAAGATGGCACCTTGCGTCGTTTGCCGTCCTCGCAAAGGCCCTGGGGTTCGACATCAGAGTGTGTGGAGAACCGTTAAAACCATATATATATATATATACGTATATATATATAAATATATATATAATTATATATATATATATGAAGCCAAAGCTAAGAACCTACAGAATCATCACTCACATGTAGGAGACTGATAATAAATGATAATAAACCATCAAATTCCAGGTTCGAAATTGTTGAGACAAGCCAGGAGCTTGGTAAACTTGTCATCCAATTGCTTTTTGGAGAGTCCCAACGTGGCGCGATGACCAGGTTCATTGCAGGGAAAATCTAGAGCAAACAAGGATGTGTTGACATTCGAATTTAAGAGATTGAACGACTTCTGGGATGCCAAGGATTGTGTGTATTCACTACTTCCATGCAATCCCTGCTCATCAATGGAAGTCCATTCCGAAGTGGCTTCATAACCAATACAGTTCTTGTTGTCACTTCTTTTTCGAAATTTCACTATCAGGATATATCCTAACCACTTAAACAACCATAGATATAACCATTCATATGGATATGGTTATATTCACTATCAGTTTCCAATACAACGATCCTAGCGGTAACTAGTCGAAGTCAGGAACGATCAGCTATTGCTGGCCCCCAACAAGTTGGGACCAGCGCTGGATACACCGGACTATCGTACAATCGGAAGGGTCCAAGGACTCCAATTGTTGATCCATTTTTGGTGTGTCTAAACCATGTGAAGGACACACCGAAAAAAAACAAAAAAAACTGTGGTTTTATCATGTTTTATCATATCCCTATATCATCCCGGTCCTCATTTACCCGGATGATTTCCCGGATGATTTCTACAGCGGACAGAACGGGACCAGGGTCCCGTTGGGTGTTGCCATGTGGTCAGTGTTTTTTAGCACAAAAACCATAGAGGGCTTTAACATCATTGAACATTATTACCAGAGGGTACCAATTCTTGACTCATCCAAACATTTGGATTTTGCGAGGAAACATTATTTGACATGATTTAACATGATTTAAGTATATGTAAGCAAACAAACATAGGATATAGGAGGATTTCCACATAATTGGGGGTGAAAAGCACCTTGTACACACAAATGCATCAAACATCTACCTAGACCTAGACCCTCCAAGTAGCTATAATGATGGAGAAAAAATGAAAAACGTACATAGAATATCATAGAATGGGGTAACTGTGGTAAACTGCTGATTTTTATGGGTACTTAGAGGGTCTATGTAGACTTGGATGAACCATGGCATTAGCCAATTATTTAGTAACTGGATTACAATCCACTATATCCCACGTATATTCCATTTACTACGTAACTGACTACTTAACTAACTCCAGGTCCAGGGCCCCTCTAAGTCGTAGGATCCTTTGTGAGTGGATGGCAAGCTCTGCTACATGTGTGTAAATATGTTAAGCATTGTTCCGTTGTTCCAACCCTGCATGCAAGGCCTATACTTGAGTTTTGATAGTTTTGATATCGGGAAAAGATAGGCCTGGGTCGGATTATAGTGATTTAATTTGTTGATCCACTGGCCAACCGTCTATCTTCTGGTTCATATAAAACCTATCTAGTCCCAAAAACTCACCGAAAGTCGAGTTGTGTATGGCAAACCCCATTCCGATCCATCCAGAAGCCTGGCTTGTTTCCTCGCCTCCGCATATTTCACTTCCTCATCCCCTCGCTGTTCGATGGGGATTTCGGCCTCAGCTGGGGCAGCCATGGCACCTCCAAGAATCTCTGAGCCCAAACAGTGACCCAATCATTGGAAACTGCAAGCCCTCCATAAAAATAACCGCAACATCGTGCCAAAAATCGTGCCAAACTCCGTCATGTTCGGATTCTCAGTGGTGGTTTTACCATCAGGGGATGGGTTAAAATGTGGAGTAAGCAACATGGAGTTGTAGTTGACGATATTTATAGTGATTTAATGTGATTTATATACTAGGTAATGCGGATGTACGGAAGATTTACCACGATTTTTCCAAAAACATGATCCAAATGTAGGTAAATATAGCATACATAGAATATATTGGCAAGTTGGTTTCTCACTTGAATCAGGATTTATGGGAGTTCATCGATCATTAAATGGGCCGGTTTCACCAACCTACAACTGGGGGGCCCTGCCTGTAGAGGTAATGAAATGAGTTCGTTAAGATCAAAATCTGTAAACATCACCAAAGAGAGACATGTGGGTCCATTGGTATCTCAATAAGATTAACATTGAGCCGAGCCCCAAACCTAGGATCTGTATAAGTCTTTACTTTCTCTTCATTGTAAGTATACGGATGTATACCCTATTGTAGATACTGTACCTCAGGTTTCTCCCAAGTGATGTTTCTAAATGTGTTCCCACTACATCCCACGAAATACCACCGTTCTTCTTGCTTAAATCTCCATGAATCCACATTTTGACATCTCAGTCTGCACCAAGGCACTGGACACTGTGGAACTAATTACATCTCTTGCAGCTCATTCTGGACTGCGGCGCTGTTACCGCCAGCTTTTGGGTTGCCCCATGTCACCACAGAGCCATCTTCCAGAATAGCAGCAAATGCCCAACCTGTGGCCCGAACCTGCTGCACATTCCTCAAGCGCTTTTGGACTGTGAAGCTATCACCACCATCATCTGGGTAGCCCCATGTAACAACGGAGCCACCTTCCAGGATAGCAGCAAATGCCTTACCTGTGGCCTGAACCTGCTGCACATTCCTCAGCTGGTGTTGGATTGCGGAGCTATCACCACCGTAATCTGAATCGCCCCATGTAACAACAGAGCCATCTTCCAGGATAGCAGCAAATGCAACACCTGTGGCCCAATGCCGCACATTCATCAGCTGATGTTGGACTGCGGAGCTATCACCACCATCATTGGGATCACCCCATGTGACGACCGAACCATTTTCCAGGATAGCAGCAAATGCAACACCTGTGGCCCGAACCTGCCGCACATTCATCAGCTGGTGTTGGACTGCGGAGCTATCACCACCACAATCTGGAAGTCCCCATGTAACGACCGAGCCATCTTCCAGGATAGCAGCGAATGCACCATTTGTTGCCTGCACCTGCTGCACATTCCTCAGCTTACTTTTTACTGCGGAGTTATTACCACCACAATCTCGATGGCCCCAGGCAATGACTGAGCCATCTTCCAGAATAGCAGCAAATGCTTCACTTGTGGCCTGAACCTGCTGCACGCTCCTCAGCTGGTCTTGGACTGCGGAGGTGTCACCACCACTATCCGGATCGCCCCATGTCACAACAGAGCCATCTTCCAGGATCGCAGCAAATGCAAAACGAGTGGCATGAACCTGCTGCACACTCCTCAGCTGATGTTGGACTGCGGAGCTATCACCACCATCATCGGGATCACCCCATGTGACGACCGAACCATTTTCCAGGATAGCAGCGAATGCATTATCTGTTGCCTGAACCTGCTGCACCTTCCTCAGCTGTTCTTGAACTGCGGAACTATCACCACCATCGTTTGGATCGCCCCACGTGACAACTCCATCGCTGCCACAGCACCAAAGGGCAAAAGCTTGACCACTTGCCGCCAAATGTGCCTTTCTGGCAATTGCTGTGAGCTGGTCACCATCTTGAAGCCCTGCAGCCTCAACTGCTTCCGGATCCGCTAAGATGCATCCCTGTGAGCTCACCAACTTGAGGAAGCCTTGTCCCAAAGACTGCTGCGCCAAGAGCCTCAAGTCCCCTACTTTGGAGGACTGCGGAATTGAAATGTTGGCAGAACGACCACTGGTCAGAGCTACAGTCACTCGAAGCATCTCTTCAAGAAATCCCTCGCAATACTGCCACGTGCTCCAAGTATCGCTTCTGTAATGGACTATTTATTAATTTAATATTAATTCCCCCACCTGCCAGGTGAGGGTTGTTAGATTTTATCACAGTTGTTCTCCTCCTCCAGCTCCTCCTCCTCCTCCTCCACCTCCTTCTCCTCCTCCTCCCTCTCCTCCAGCTTCTCCTCCACCACCTTTGCATCCACTTCCATGTCTACTTCCGCCTTGCCAACTCTTCGCCAAGCTCTTCGCCAACTTCCGCACGCAGTGGCCACTGCTGGACCTCAACCTGGGACCTTCCGAGCTCAGTGAGCACCGCTGGACCTCAACCTGGGACCTTCCGAGCTCAGTGAGCACTGCTGGACCTCAACCTGGGACCCTCCGAGCTCAGTGAGCACTGCTGGACCTCAACCTGGGACCCTCCGAGCTCAGTGAGCACCGCTGGACCTCAACGGCCAGATAGAATGCCAGAAGATATGCCAGATAGAAC
>Ga0126342_10009235_pt1 | contig 17673 bp, 17 predicted proteins | sample Cyp1metagenome_FD_92528 | JGI IMG/M metagenome (GOLD analysis project Ga0126342, IMG submission 92528) | Coral microbial communities from Lord Howe Island, Old Settlement Bay, Australia - Cyphastrea 1 metagenome | ecosystem: Host-associated > Invertebrates > Cnidaria > Coral ... | reverse complement strand
TATAATATCGAATATATATATAAAATATCGAATATTTACAGTATACATATAAATGTAATATCGAATGTATATATATATATATTTAACAGACACTATGATAGATGATATTTGATATACCATATATATAAATACCAGGATATTAAATATGATAGATGATATTTGATATATGACTCTGACATATAATATATTTATATATATTATATATGATAGATATAGTAGTAGATACTATATGAACAATAATTCACAATATACGTTTTTTGTCTATTACATGTACGTATATAGAGATATATAGACTTACAAAATGACCATGACAACAGATAGAATTTGATGTTTCCGAGTCATGACCCACAACCGGCCTTGAGGCAATGTGTTGGACGAGCAAAGCCCGCAGGGTCAGGCAGACCAGAGGTTGAACAATAGCCAACCAATGGCCCTGTCCATGTTCCCATGCTCAATTGCGAGGAGAACAGGGTTGATTAGTTACTTTTTCAGTCTTCTTTTCCCTAAACCTTTGCTTGCGGGCACTGCCCTCTGAAAGCTGCAAAGTCAAAAAAAATTCCCTAAACCTGTAAACTGACTTTTCCATCAGGGTTCTGATTCTTGATTTGCAAACCACCAAACAAAGGGTAGAACTGGACCCTTTGCCTGGAGTCAAACAATTCGCATGCCACTCTCTGACTATTGACAATGGTCTACAGTAAAAGGTCAGTGTGTTGGCAATTCATCATCTATAATGACGTCACCTTCTGACTTTGAAAACCCGGAGGCCTCTAGCCTTCAACTAGCCTTCAAGAGGCAGGGCGGACATCTAGACTACAGACACAGATCCGAAGGATCATTGGGCATGCCTGGGATCTGGACCATCGGTCCGTGGATGAATCGGTCTCAATTTTGTGCGTGAACCCCAAATCGAGAGTGCAACCGAGGTTTTGACAGGTTTTGACAGTAAGTACATTGTATTGTACCTTGTCACCGCTTGGCTTGGCTCAAGCAACCTAGACCTAGTTTTCGTGATTTGAACCTTGACCTACGAGTATCAACGGTACATCGCTGCTTGCATACACGGCCATCAACATGAAACTGTGTGTCCATGTCTTGCTTTTGGCCCTCGGGGTCATCAGTGGACAGAAAAGCGACGAACCCAACGAATCCAATGAATGCGACATCAGTTCTCATTTGCACCTCGCCACCAAGGCCACCAAGGCCACCAAGGCCACCAAGGTCACCAAGGTCTCAGCCGCCGGCATATACTTCATCGATCTTCATCGGTGAATTTAAGCCCTATGTTCCACCAGGTGATATGACCATTGAACTCAGTGGAGTTGCCAATCAAAACTTCGTTGCATGTGGACCGTCGCGTGGTGGCAACGGTGACCTTTGCGAGTCAACCATTTGATGGAAATGGTTTGATTGTGGATACGGTTGAGATTCCGCCTCCATCTTTCGTATCTTTCACTGGTGTCTTGTCGGCTGGCTGTCCCGGCGTGGGTGACGATGTTTCTAATCTTAACCCTGGGGCTTGGCGCCAACGTACGACGCAATTGGTGTGCCAAAGAATCAGAATCGTCAACCAGAGCTAGACTCCATCAAGAGTCTATTGGAAGGACAGGGACAGGGCCCTTTGGTCAACCTCAACTTCGTTAGTGGACCATCAGGTGGTGGACCATCAAGTGTTGGACCATCACTGGTTTTCCGCGAGGGAAGTAGTGGAACTGTACTCCAAGTTGTAGCTGGGGGCGTCCATGATGCTGCCGGCAATCCTTTCCTTCCTGGTAACTTTGACTCCAGCCCAGCCCACCGACACAAACTTTTGGTTTGATCAATCCATCATTAGTCTCAGGCGTGCTTGGTGATCCGCATATCCATACCTTGGATGGCAGCCACTACACGTTGCTGCCGGAAGGTTCCTTCCTACTATGGCACTTTGGCGTGCTGCAGCCCCATGTGGAGTGGCAAATCTTTGCCCACTGTGCCGGACGTCAGTCCTTCACCAAAGGCCTTTTGTTGGTTGATACTTCGAGTTCAGAGCCATCCAGCATGGATATCACGTCGGAACGCTGCGAGTGGCAAACCCAGAGCAACTCCAAGAAGTGGTCATCCGTCAACTCAACAGTTCCTGAGGTGCTTCTTTCCGGGCCGTCTTCTTGCATGAAGCTGGTTGGCAACCAGCGCAAGGATATGAAAAAGATTCAGCCATTCATTGCTGAGAAAGTTCTGGTTGCCACATTGAAAGTCAGTCGACAAGGTCGTCACATCATGAAGCTGCACATGGCGAAGAAGTGGAAAGCCTTTGTAAGTGGGGAGTTCAAGGGCAAGGCCAAAAGCACCCGAGCTCGAAGAGTTCAATGTTGCAGCTGGCTACGAGAGAGGACCAAGAATTTGAGGTCAAGAAAACTTGGTCGGAGCTTGGTGGTAGCTCTCACGCCCAGCAATATCTTCAAAACTTTGATGTGCATCCCCAGAATTTTGTTTTCAGCCAGATGTGTGACCCCCAAGCGCAGGCTGATGCCAGGGCTCTCTGCCAGAAACACTTGGGATCTGTCGCGCATTCCAGCTACTTCGAGCAGTGTGTCGACGATGTCTGCTCTGGCAGAGGAGAAGGTGCCGCAGAGATGACGGCAGAGATGCTGAAATTCTGAACGGCCCCGTCCAATAATGGACGAGTAAGGCAAAAGTACTGTATGCAAAAGTTGTAGCTAGGCTATGCTAGGCTTAGTTTGGAACTTTCAGAACATTTGAACGCAGAACTCCCTTTGCTGCAACCAAAAAGCGTGGTATATGCACAGAATTGCAAGCATTGCAGATGGATATGACACATATGGGATGATGTGAGTATGTCTCAAAGTAGGGGTACTCTCAGACCAGACCAATGGTTTCCTTTCTTGCTAACCTTACGTACGAAGGAAGTTTAGAAGTCAAACTTCCGACTTACGGACAGATGCAGCAACGGTTGTGAGAACAGTCAGAGAAGAGAAAGAGTCAGAAGAGAAAGAGTCAGTAGAAAGAAGATCAAAGTGCGGGGAAAGGTAGAAAAGTCGCCAAACACTTTGTTTTTATCATGTTTTGTGGCCCCGAAGGGTCAAAAGGTAGGCTCGCTAAAGCGGCGGGTGCGGAGCCATGGTTGGAAGTTGGCTGGAAGATATTTCAACTGCATGTTGGCCGAGCCCACCCATGGTACCGCGCTGCTTGTCGTTTCCCACACATCCCCATGTCAGGCAAATGGGCACTTGGATTGCTGTACCCGCGCTTTTTGGCATCATCGCTCAGGCCCCGAGGGGAAAGTTTGGATGTCTCAGAGTGAGCATCAGACAATCTGCTTCCCAGAATCATGGCTTCAGCTGGGAATAGCCAGGTGTATCTAATTTGCATCCACCTTTGCGGTGGGAAGATGTGGGAAGGCTTCTGGGGCAAAGGTTTATCCATGAAGACCATGCAGCAATGAGATCTGAGACAGGTGCTGATTGCTTTGCTTGGCAAAGAACACTTCTTCAACACTCTGCTTGGATATGCCTGGGGCCCAGCAATCTCACCTGCCTGAATTGAAGTACACGCGCAGTGCTATGGAAAAGTGTAAGCAAATTGCAAACTTACATAGGTACAAACTAAACATAATTCAGCCGTGCAGACTATTCACATCTATTCACTACAGTCAAAGAGGTTATCCTCAGCATCCCAACTTTGCAAGGCTCTCTTGATGGCTTCGTGGTTCAGCCTTGCCCTTGGAGTTCAAATCTCAGGCTCAGAAACATTGAACACTACGGTGCCGCCCCTGCAAACAAGGAAGCTGACGATTTTTGACTGGCTCCACATGCAGCATCATGCAGCTGATTTCATGATTTTCAATGATTTTCAGTGCTTATATCATTTGCCTTATTTAGTTTTATGAAACTCCTGGCATTCGATTCAAGGCTTGGAAGCTGAATCGCAAGCAGCTTTTGCTCATTCGTGGGGACGTGCCAGGATGGATGGATGGATGGGAAGATTTCGGATGGAATTTCAGGAAAGAACAGTTTTTGGATAAGAAGCTGTGTGGCATATGGGTCAGGATTGGTGACCCTGTTTCACCCAAAGGATTCCCTCCAAAAATAAAGCGGTTTGATTGGTCAGATGCTTAACTTACTCAGCACTCTGCAAGAGAGGCCAAACGATCATGAGTGGATCATACTGGATCTTCAGAGACGAAAGTCTCCCTGCATTCCAAGCAATCTAAGTCTAAGCCTTGGAGAGGATCCGATGGATCCTTCGACATTTGCTGTGGCAGCGGCTTCGTAAGGACCCGTTTTTTGAGCAAATGGAACTGGGGATGTCACTTGATGTTTTTTCGAACGTGGGTTGAAATGGGGTACTCAAACATGGTATCGTTGACTGATGTCTAAACTGATAGATATTTTAAGTTTGTTTCATGAAAGTTGTACCCAAAACCTTGATTTTGACCCACCTATTAAGAAGAAAAATATGGCCAACCAGCAAACAATGCTGTGCATTTTGAAGACGCAATGAGTGGACGCCGGCGCAGGCCATCTGATTCGGTAAATCCAAGACCTTTTGGCAGCACCAGGCTGGCTGCGCTGAGTGGGTCTTTTGTTCACCGGACTCTTTTCTCATTCGAGGGAAAAAAACTCGTAGCATTAGGTTCAGGAGCAAACCAATCAATACATTTTTCCTGAGTCTATTTTGCCGAAAGCGTCTTGCACACCAGTTTTGCTTCTTTCTCCCCCAAGTTTTGCAAAAGGTGATGCCAAAGGACTGTAGATACCTTGAATATCACAAGGAGGACAGACCCATCCCAAAACTGAAACCCAGCTGAGACTGCATCTAAAAGATACAGTACGTAGAACAAATTGGAATCATTTCGACCAGTTTACGGTGAACTTGTTCGAAATCCGGACACGCGGTCTGTAGATGAGGATTGATAGTTTACACTACAAAAGTCTCGGGTGTCTTTGAGGCGGCAGTTCTATGGTGGGATGAAACGTTCGCTCATTACGGGTGCCATGGAAGAGCAGGTGCTGGGTGGGCTTCATATTCAGGTCATGAACCCAGTTGAAGGAATTAGAATTACCGTAACATATCATAATTACAGCAACATATCAATCATATCATAAAGCTATGGAAGCTGGGAAAACTGGGGTGTCACGGGCTGATGTTCTCGGATCCTATTATCCAAAGAGGCTTTGGGCGGTACTCGAGTGCTTCCACCTCCGTTTTTGCACTCGCAATCCAAGTTGTTTCCTCAGCAGAGGCAAGTCCATGCTTCAACTTCCTGAGGCACGGCGGCTGTGATAGCATTGAATTGAACCATCAGAATCTCTCCAGTCAAAATTTGATGAAGTTGGATTTTGCATCCTGTGGATATGTTGGAATGTCAAGACGAATTGAACGAATCAAAGCTGGCAGTGTCCCATGAACAGGGTGTTCAAATGTGTTCAAGTTTAACTTGACTATGACGCATGCAAGTGCAAAGAGACAGCGCAATTTTGATGATTTCAGCATTTTCGGATGAGATGGGTTGAGCCCATGCCGATGGCAGTCTCTGGACAGGCGTGGACTATTTTTTTGCTTTGCCTAATATTTGCTGCCGCTTCGGCGGCACTGGTCCCTGACCCAGTGCTGGGCTTTTGGATTTTTGTGTCCTCACAGAAAGTGTGCTTTTGACGATGGCATTGGTGCGTTGATAGCTGTGATGCTGACACTGCCCTGCCATTGCACTAGATTGCACCCATTGCACCCCAAACATGGCTTGTTTCTGGCAGTCATTGACAGTCCATGCATGTGAGTTCCGGCTCGAGGGAGAAGAAGCCAACAAAAATTGCCAGTTTCGGCCAAGTTCGTCTTGGCCTGTTGGCCCTTCGCATCGTTTTTGGCTGTGTAGGCCATGCCCTTGGGGAAGTCTGTGTCATCGCGCGGCGCGAGCGGCAGCCTTTTGAAGGCAGATGACATGGGCAAGTGCGAAGTCTGCGAAGGCAGCATCGAAGGCAGCATCACTCCCGGCACCTTAGACACATCCTGGCCGTGGATCTCGTTGCGGATTCCAACAGACACTGCTTCAGTGTTCCTGAAAGCTAGAGAATACGGCAAATTTTTATGTACATTTCTCATTTTTGTACATTCATTTTTGCGCTGTCGCTGAATGTCCCTGAGTCGTATTGATCCAGTTGAAAACGAACATCTCGACTAAATGGAGTTTGCAAGATTTTGCAAGTGACATTACGCACCTCTCTTTAAGATGTGAGACCCTTAGACCATGTCAGACCATCTTCGACCACGTCGGACCCCCTTAGACCTGGATAGTGGTACTGAGAGTTGGATGTCCACGGCATTGACTCAGGTTCAGCGCCAGTTCAGATGATGCTTCAGAGGTTAGCACACCTAGGAGAGAAGATGTAACACCACGAGGAGTTCAGGGCCTCCAATGGCCGGAGTCCGAAGCTGGACTGAATGCTTTGATGTTGATGTTATCTAGAAGCCGATGATCTTGCACGATTTTCCATGAATTCCCGCTACATTTGGATGGCACACATCATGAATGTCAGAGTTGATCTGTGGATTCATGATGTACAGTATATGAACATATTATATACACAGTTTTCACATACAATATCAATGCAGACACACACGCACACAGAGTCCATGCGATGAAAATACACTGATCCACACTGATCCTATAAGATTTCCAAGCGTTTCCGTACACTTTTCTGCGGCCGAGGCCTCTGACCGTTTGGAGTCCGATATCGAAGATGACATGTTTGTGTTGAGCCCTACGCCGTCGCAGGTGCCTTCACTTCAAGATGAGTTGGACCCTGGAGGACCTCATCTTCCACCTTGGAACGCACAGCGCTTCAGGCGAGAAACACGGAGAGCAACGGCAATGCGTGGGCCGTGTTCGCGTCGTCGTTGTTGTTGTTGTTGTTGCTGCTGCTGTTGCTGCTGCTGCTGCTGTTGCTGCTGCCAGTGGTGGTGGTGGTGGTGCTGCTGCTGCTGCTGCTGCTTCTGCTGCTGCTGCTGGTGCTGCTGCTGCTGCTGCTGCTGCTCTTGTTCTAGTTCTTGCTCTTGTTGGGGGTGAGTTGTCGGGGCAGTGGATGATGGCCGATCTTGATCGATCTTGATGGATGTTGATACATGTTGATGGATGGTTCCCAGCTTTTGGAAGCTTTTGGCTGGAGATTTAGGCATGACTCCGCCATCGAAGCCTGGCAGGTTTTGGAAGGTACACATGATGGCTGCTCGTAGCGGCGGGCAAGTTGAGTTGTACTATGACCTGATGACTGGAGGGTCTGTGGCAGTGAAGCATCTTCCACGAAGCCGCTTGCGCGACAGCCCCCAGTCTTATCAGGAGGCATGGCCCGGCGAAGTTGAGAACCCGTGGAAGGAGATTGAGATCATGAGACTTGGAAGAAATTAGACCTTTGAGAAACATACGACAGAACTGGAAAACTTATCATTCAAATATATTCAAATAAGGTATATAGTAATTTTAATATAATGTAATATATAATAATAATAATGATAATAATAGTAATAATAATAATACTTATAATAATAATAATAATTATAATAATTTTAATAATAATAATGATATTAATAATTATATATATACACACATACACAAACATTTTAAATCCATCACAGAATTTGATCACATTTGATTTCCATAGATTTCTAGTACATATTCGAACTTCTTCGTCCACGAAACTCCGCTCACCAAGGATGCGATTTGGGATGCCCGGACCGGAGCAGCTCCCAGGAGTTTGCCGCTCCTTGGGCGCCTTTCGCACCGAGTCGGGTGACGGGATGCTGGTCTCAGAGTATCTTCCAGGCCGGGTGCCAGTGACACCCCTGTTGTTGTTGGTGGATGTTGGTTACTGTTGGTTACTGTTGGTTGATAAGATTTGATGTATAGCTTTTCAAATTTTATTCAATTTTTATTCAATGAGTATGAACATGTGTTAAACTGAAGACTTGAAGATATCTGGGGATATAGTTGATACCCATCAATGGGGATTATGCGGATTATGGGAACGTTAGTAAACCATTAGTGATTGATTTACAGAAGGTTCACGCATCATTGAGAATTGATGGTTGGTTGATAAATGGCTCGGGGGATTGTCCACTATGAATTGGGGATTATCATGGATTATCATCATCCGTGAAGTGGGACCTGTGAATAACCAACCAGGATTGAATGGAATGATAGAGGGGCTTGAACACTACTCAGTTGTTGAGACATGTTGAGACATCCAATTTATCTCATGTCAACTCCGAGTCAATTCCGAGTCATTTCCCATATTTGTCATTTTTGCCATTCACAGCGGGGCTTCGCAGAGTTTCTCCGAAATAAAATCCAGCACTTAGTGTATACTGTGTATGCTTTTGTCATCTTTTGATATCTTTTGTAATCTGTTGTCTCTCGATTTGGAGCTGGGTGAATTTTCAGCTTGTCGCCTCGTCAGCTTTGAGCTTCCGACACAGGAGGAGATCTCTTTGATATCGCAGCGAAATTAGGAGAACCAGGATATGATCGAGAGCAGCAGGCGAAACGGCGGAGATTCTAAGGGATAGTTGACGTTGACATAGTTACTGTACACATCTGTACACGAGATTTAGACAAGGGTAACGGCGGTAACGGTACTTTAAAGATGGGTCCAAAAGCTGGTATAGCATCTAGTCGCTGACGGCTACTGGTATGTTCTTAAACTTTTAACCGTGGTCATGTCTTTGCTTTGCCACAGAGTATCCAATGTTCTCTCGTTTCCATTCAGTTCCATGGATATGATCAAGCTCCTTTTGCAATTTCGGGATATTTCGGGATCAAAGAAAATCTATGGGTGATTCCTGGGTGATGGTGATAGGCTAAACCTGCCACAGATGGCCACAGGTTTACCCGATCGTCATCTCTTTGATCCAAGCAGTACGAGCACTTCACGTCAGAGGCATTGCACATGGTGATATCTCCTTGGAGAATGCTCTGCTTCGCTATGGCTCTCAGGTGTGCTGATAACATCTGATAACCATGCTGTGTGCACGGTGTCGCTAATATGGAACTTGAGCAGTAGGCTGATAGACAAGTGCCTGGCAGGTGTCACCCAAATCATAGTTCCTGACAGTTCCTGCTAAACTGTTTAGAATCAGTGGGGAGTTGGAAAGGACATTGAAAGATGGATTTGTGATTTGTGTTTCGATGGATCACCAGATGAACATCGTCTCTATATTAATGGGTGTTTCTGAATTTTGGGAGATTTAACGGAACCTGAACGCCCCAGTTATTACGATCATTCATGCGGAGAAACATGATAATCTATCATTATCTATCATAATCCATTGAAACTGGGGGTACCACATTCACAAACAAAGCCATATCATGCAATATCCATGTGTCAAATATGAATGTCACTCTGCCGGAACCATTTCTGGTTTGCTACTTGTAGCTGAGCAGGTGGTATTGATCGACTTTGCTATGGCAGTCACCGAAAATGTGGAAATGGCCACGGGTCATCGTGGAAAGCCCAGCTACATGGCTCCAGAGATGTTTGTACAACAGAGCTACGATGCCCTGGCAGCAGATGTCTTCTCCTGTGGAGTCTGTGCCTATGCTTTGGCCATGGGAAGCTACCCATGGTCAAGCACCCGACCCAATGCCTGTCTGGCCTTCATGTTCGCTCAGCGCTTCGGATTGACTGAATTGCTGCAGCGAAGGCGTTTGGCCACCTCGAACAGGCAACGGGTCCCCATCGCTTCCTGTATGACACCAGGTTTCCATCAAATTCTCGCGGGGATGCTGAAAATGGACCCAGCAAAGCGACCCAAGTTCCATCACCTTGACTGGGTTCAGAAATATGGAGATGCCTTCGGTTGGTGAAACCAAGAGTTTCGGACTCCGGAACATTCCGGAACCCAATGATGTACCTATGTAAAATAACGTTGCGGCGGATTTGGAGGATGCAGGATGAGTCATGAGAACTCTAAAGATGATGCAAGCTCATTTTTTCCGCTGGTGAGAGATAACGTCAATGCCTAGTTTTTGTTCGCTTGTTTGCTCCACCATGTGACGCATCTCCCTGCAAATCCGTCATGGGGCCACGGACGTGCTGCCCAAGCCCCAGAGAATCATGTTTTTGTGCGACAAAAACACGATGATAAATCAAAAACAAACAAAAATACCTCCGCCCAGTTTCAGAGAGCTTTTGTGCGTTCGCACGTGAAGCTTCTCTTGGTCGCGCGCTTCATGCGCATGTTTGGCATCTGCCAGACGCGACCAACAGAACAAGCGCAACTTGGCAGTGCTTTTTTTGTGTGCGGTCCACTGAGAGGAGAACACATCCTTCTCTTTAGCACTTTCAAATTGGGTAGGCGACTAGACCAAACAACACTCTTTGCAGCACACCAAGCGCGAATGGCGATGTTCTTTCGCCCGTAGACATCAATCAACAGCCACAACTCAGCCCTGTGATGTTTCGTCAGAAAGTGCTTTGGGCATCAATTACAGCCGCCACTGCCGCCTCATAATTACAGACTTTACAAGGAGCTTGACCTCTCCGGGCGTCCGCACAGAGGGGGCTTCTTGTATCAGTGATCTTCTGTTCCATGGGATCCCGTTGAACAACTGCGGCGCTCTGCCGATGCCTGGGAACTTATACAGACTTTTCCAGCTGAACAACTTTGCAAAACATTGATTTTTGAAAGCCAACTATCAGAATCTACTGAAAGAGTTCAGAACATCCTCATTGGACAAACATGGATGAACCTCAATGATGTCCACAGACAGAATATACAAAAACTATCAATGATGATCTGGTTGCAGTTTCTTTCCATTGTCCGTCCTACCCCGCTTTTTTGATGGGTAAAACTCCGAACCGGTCATCAATTTCAGTTTCAGCAAAAATTACTTTAAAGTGTTTTAGAGGCCTTTATTGAAGCACTGGAAGACGAGTTATTTGAGATGCTTGTAAGTGTTGAATCAAAATCTCGGTTGGTTCATTTTGGTTCCATTTTCTTCAACCTGCCACTGATAAACCTGCGACAGGTTGTTTCTCAAATGGCAACTGAACTTTCCGGGATCTCATTGAAGTAAAAACAAGCGGTAGGACTGATATGGATCGCCAGATGATGGTTCTTCCTGCGCTGTGATGGCTCAGTTAACATACAACGTGAGTCGTGCGAAGGAAGGAGCTTTTGGCCAGTCTTAGCAGTTGAACGGGCGTGCTAAGTTTAAGGACGAGGACGATGAGCCATGAGCATGGGTCAAGATCAGGATAGCGATTTCGCCCGTTTCCACAGTCACACCATTTCACAGCATGTCACAGCACGTCACACAGGAAACAGATTCTTTCCAACAAGGTCCCAAGGTGGTTCGTCACAGGCTCTTCGTCCACTGGCCAAAAGGCGCCGTTTGCATTCTCAGTTGCATGGAGAAAATTCAGAGGTGCCACTGCACAGTTACTGGAAGAATATCCACAGACATACACATCCAATCGGATGTTCAATTTCAGTTGTAGTCACAGTATGTCAGTGTCATTGTCGTGAAGGAATGTGAAGGAGCGATAAGCTCCTTCTGGGCAACTCTGGATTCAGACGGGATCTGATCAAGTGGTCCCATGTTGATCTTTCCGTGAGGACTGATTCAACTGGCAACTTGGGTTGCCTTACGAAGCGTCGTGCTTCCAGTTCTTGCTGAGTAAATCACGTAGAATATAATATACATACGTGATCATACATACTTATAATATATATATATATATATATTTGTGATATGTACTTAGTCATTGTCAGAAGCTCTTCGGGTGCCCTGTGACTGGAAATTTGAAGTGAATTGATTGGCAGCCCAAGCGATGTAGCAATGTAGTCACAATCGTAATGAAAAGCAATGCCGCGTTCGAAGACCTCTCGGTCTCAGTGCAAGCATTGTCCAAATAACTAGGCGCTTTAAAGAAGCAAAGGCTGAGCCCACCTTTCGAACCACCAGATGACCGAATTTGGGGCCTGGTCATATCATGCAATTGACATTCTAATATCTTATTGTATCCAAGACACGATTGATGCGGACACTTGCCAAAAAGTTCTTTGATTCCAAGTGGTCTCTTCCTGGATTTCAACTTGCATTCCAGCGATCTGAAGTCGCACTTTTGATCCAGGCTCCAAGTTAACACTCATAGCCCGCTTCCAACTGCGCACAGTGCCTGCTTCCAATGGGAGTGGGTGGCACATCCTCCAGCCTGGAGACCTGCAGCTGATGAGCAGATGACTCCGATGGACTACGGACAGCTGCAGCAGACTCACTTTGAACAGTCTGACTGGATGTCAGTGAAGTGTCGCCCAAGCGTTTATGCCAAATATCATACATCAACAAAGTCGACAGCCAAATTCGTCACCATAAAAATGTCCCCGCAGTGTCTAGATGTGTTTAGCCGGAATAGAATTGATAGAAGACTGCCCAGCCTGGGTGATACGACCAAGTGAGACACATTTTGATTCTGGTGGTCATCTGATGCAGTGAAAAAAAGCTGCGGCCAGCGGCATGTCAAAGATGCAAAGGTACAGGAATACACATGTATATATTATATATATATTATGTGTATATATTTATATATACTTTGTAGATCTTTGTAGCATATGCAACTGCGCTATTTAAGCAGTCATACATATATATATATATATATGTGCATATGCGTTGTCATGTTTTGCACATTTAATTTTCTGGCATATGTTATACATGTTACTGTAGACTGCATAATTTGATGATTTCTTTTGATGTCCTGCCACTTCCCGAAAACGAATCATCTGAGGCTGCCGTCACCTGTGATTTGCTGCCTTTACCAGAGGAGAAGTTCACCGTCCATCGGATTGAGTGAGCTGGTTGCAACTACTGTACATGGAAGTGTCTGAAAATGGGATGTACCAGGATGTACCCCAAAATGCGCAAAATGGATTTAGGGGTTTCCCAAGTTTGAGTGGCGGACATTATCGCCAAACAAAGAGCCTGAGGTACAGCTTCTCGCAGCACATTGTTGGACTTGTTGTGGTGCTGGAGATCTGGTTGCTGAACCGCAACTCGACTCCGTTGTTCAACGCTTCTTTGGTGCTGCCGAAGCACTGAAGCAACCCCCATAATTACAACCCAGATGTTTCCGAAAAGTGGGGAGAAGATTCCTGTAGATTCTTCGTCAAGGACACAAAAAGTGGCTCGGAGTTCGGAGGCCTCCAAGTTTTGCACGCATCCCCTGCTAAACACAAAGAGTTGCCAACGGAAGCACGCTTCAGCATGGTTTGTTTCTGAACTTAGTCTTCAATGCCTCAAATCTGTAGAACAGCATGGCTTCTGACAAAATGACCTTAAGCATCTTGAAGCCCAGGACTCTTCAGGCTCATTTCCTTGACGTTCACAAGATGGGAGAACCACAAGACCAGATCCGAATTCGTGCACGCATACCATCTCAAGGCCAGGTCATGATAATCTGCCATACAGTGCCTGTAGGATCTGTAGGCAAAATCTCTTTTGATATCACAAGGCGCCAGGCACCTGTGATTGGGCATCCTCAAGCAGTCCTCAAGTGACACGTTGCATGTCGAAGTATTCCTCATCCCTAATCCCAAGCAAGCCACATGGAGCGGCCCCCAAAGCAAGATCTCGTGGCAGCTCCAGATGCAGAAAAGGTTTCTCATGGTTTCTCTATACATGATCATACATGATCTCTATCTATACAGTACAATCTCTACAAGATTCTCTTGAACAAATTCCAAATCTGTGGTCCCATCGGGGCCTGATGAAGGCCTTGGGTCTTCAATTGGTAAATTCGTGACACGGCAGCAGATGGCTGATTTGGAGCTGGACTGTTTGTGGAGAACTGTGATTTCAAAACACCCTGCGGTGTCATCAAACATGGCTGGGAAATCCCCAACAAGATGTACATTTTCCATCATTTTCCAGCAAGCCATGCTTGATTCCCGTAGGGCCGCCGTAGGGTATGTCATGGTATGTCAAAAAGACTGGCATAGACTGATGCCAATTGTCAGATTTGTCAGGTATGCGTCCCTGTTCTACATTGCCTTCTACCCTGATTCCTTCAAAATGTCAGAATCCTGGACTGATTTTCCCGATTTTTTCTGTCGGCGAAGATGGGTAACAGGGTAACATTGGACTAAGTGGATTTGCCGTGTGCAAGTTCACCAATATCAACTATGTATACTGGGTATATACAACATTATACAACTCCCTTTGATCCCCTTAGATCTGGAATATGCCAGTGGAATGTGGCACAGTTGGCCTATGTTGGCCTGTTGTCTTGTTGCCTCAGCGCTCAGGTATGAGGTGTCACAGAGTTGTTCCTATGTCGGAGCCTCATGTGATAGCCTATGCTTTTTCCTTTGGAGAATTTTTAGCATCCAGTTTCTCAGTGTGCTCGGCTTATTCACGGTGGAAGCGACATGTTCGTTTTATGTCCACTGGAGGACAGACCAGTCTGGAAGAGATACTGCCTAATCAAAACAACTGGTAATCAGAAGACCTTACGCGGACATCCTATTTGTATCTAGTGTTGGCAATTGTTTTGGGTGAATATGCTGGTTTGTGAGTGTTGTGCTTCCTGCACACAATTGTCTTGGGTGAATATGCTGGTTTGCGAGTGCTGTGCTTCCCGCACAAGACTTGTCACACGACTCTTCCCAGAATGGCAGACACTTTCAAGTAGCTTGTGCTGCTGAGATCCCTACCCTCTTAAACATGAAATTTGAGGGGGGGAGTCGTACTGAAATTTCATTCTAAAATTTCATTTTTGCATTTATTGTTCTCAATGATCAACATTCCTCGTCATTCCATATCATTGGCAAACAGATGAAAATTAAATACTTGCGCTTAGCTCCGGAGGAGCTAAGCACATGTCAGACTGAAGCAGCACATGTGTAGGGGTGGCACCCCTCCAAAAATTGTGTTGCCATCATCATACTTGCGCTTAGCTCCTCTGGAGCTAAGCGCAAGTATTTTCTAACCAGTGCCCAAGGCTTGTCAAGAAATGTTACTTTAAAATTCCATTTGAGCAATTGGATCACTATCCCAGGGTTTCCAAGCAAAAAAAAGTGGAATTCCACAGGTTGGTTTTGTCCCCCCCCCGCCCTCCCCCTCTATAGGGGTAGGGATCTGCTGAGATAATTTCACTACTTCACTGGTTGTTGTTTTTTCAGCTTCTACATTTTGAAGCGGTTTATTAAACCACAATGTGCCTGGAGCCTGGAGAAAAACAAACTGGTGGCTGGTTGGTTTCAAAATGTCTCAAACACTTCGTTACGCCTTGGGGGTTGAATCCACCAGTCAAGGCGGAAACTTGGTGGAATTACTGGGGCGCTACGTCAGACCCTCAGCTCGAGCCGTCCCGCCGTTGGGCGTTGAGTCTCGAGTCTCGATCAAAACATGGGTAGCTGCAGGATATCATGGATATCAAGGGATGGGTGATACCAGAAATGACCAAAATCGGTGCAGGTGCAGGATGGCAAGGCTCAACAAGCAGCTGATGACCATCCTTGCAGCTTTTTGCCTCAAGGCTCCGCCTGGTTCGATGATAGCAGATTGGAGCTGTGTGTGGGGCCGTGTGCGTTCGTGTAATTAGTAATTTATAATAGTACACTGTATATATTATGTAGATATATATATATATATATATAATTACAGTATAGTATATATATATACACACCATTGCCTACTTCTATGTATATGGCATGGATTCTTTAATGGTTGAACCTCTTCTGGATCTTCTGCTACAAAGTGAAAGGCTTTCGTTAGGAGGTTGCATGCAACACCCTTATAAAAACCGCCACAACATGCCGCAGGTGGGCTTTCGATGCGTGCTGTTCAAACTGATTTCCTCAGCGGTCAACCCGAAAACCAATCAGTCTGCGCCAGAAAGGACAGGGTTCGCAGATGTTTACTTTATACCAGTTTGGTCATTTTGATTGGAGACTTTCAGATGTGGCAAAGTACTCAAACAATGATCAAGAAGACTGCAAGTGCAAAGTAGTTTCCTTGTTTCTACAAGTATATATGAACACATTATTGAAGGATACTCCAGGTGTGAATACAATTCAACATTTATATGCTCACACCAAACACACACACACACAAAGTGTTTATGTGTATGTTTGCACCTAGGACCTAGAATCTACTCAATCCACTTGTCATCAAAATGCTGTAAGCATTTGTCTGACCTGCTTGATAAAAAGATGTCTCCAACTTGTATTTGAACACTCTGGTAATTCAACATAGCTAATTATGGAAACTCCCCATGTCCAATAGGTACATCATCGAATTATCTGGGCCATCCATAACATAATCACACAGCTGTCACGGCTATGTTTCATTGGATTGGTTCAAGGGAAATGTTACCGGAAAGCCCTATATTTGATGGTAAAAACCATGGTTTCCTGTAGATGTTCCCTTCAACCAATCCAAGGAATTTTCAATTACCAGAGGGTATCCTTCAGCTGATTTTAAGTGATGACCGGCCGCAGCGTTTCAGCTGCGGGGCCTTCTCTCCACGGGTTGGTCCTCGCAGAGAAAAGTGACAAGAGCAAGTTTCAGATCCCGTTACTCCCCTTCACTGAACACGTACGTATATATAACTATAATTTAACTATAATATATATATATATATGATTAGTTTTTGTAGTGTATATATGAAATGGTTTGAACTTATACTGTATAAAACACATATCATGTTCTATCATATTTTCTCTTGATCGGAGATACACCAGGCCTCCAAAACATGAACTGATTCCCCGAATTTCGGAATCGGAGTTTCCAGGAACTCCGATTTGTTGGACCTGGACAGAGTGATGATGGCTCCAAGGCTGGTGGATGAAATTTGGCCGTTTGGCTTTTGACATCGTTGAATGGTCGAACTGTTCAGCATTGTTCAGCACCCGCAGATTTGGAGATCCAGAGACTGACTTGAACATCGCGCCCTCCTGCTGTTTTAGTATGATCCTTAGATTCCACAAGTTGTTGAGGCTCAGGCATTTTGAAACAAGACAAGGAAATATTGTTCTATGTCTGTCATTTCTGTTCCAGCTGAACAATTTCCACGGTTTGCAGACCTTTGTGTTATATAGTTTTCCTTGTCGCACTTGATTAATTCGTAGGATTTCCCGGTGGTTATTCTGGTCGCTTCGCGACGACAACCGCCTGCACTGGAGTGTTAGCTCCGAAGTTCCAATAAAACCATATATGTTGGGCCTTTCTTTGTAGGCATTGTAGGGCTCATGTTGCACATGTTGGCTCTATGTTGGGCCCATGTTGGGCCATCTTGGGGCTATGTTGCGCCCATGTTGGGCCTATATTGGCCCTATGGTGAGCCATGTTGGGCCATGTTGGGCCTATGTTGGGCCAAGTTGGGCCCATGTTGGGCCTATGTTGGGCCATGTTGATCCCAAGTTTGGCAACTTAGACGATTTTAGGTCTCTTTAAAAAACGTGGAAAAACACAGGGTTCTAGAGCAATAAAGGCCTCCCCCAAGCTAAAAACTTAATAGCTATTGCAATTGCTTCCGGTGAATGCGTGCACACACACACAAAAAAATAAGCCGACGTAGATCCCCAACAGCGGTTGGTTTCAAACAGTGGTCCAACTTTGCAACCCAAGACGGATTAATGATGGCAGGAACAGGATTCCATAGCCTAAGTCTCTTCGGCGAT
>Ga0126342_10009234_pt1 | contig 17674 bp, 18 predicted proteins | sample Cyp1metagenome_FD_92528 | JGI IMG/M metagenome (GOLD analysis project Ga0126342, IMG submission 92528) | Coral microbial communities from Lord Howe Island, Old Settlement Bay, Australia - Cyphastrea 1 metagenome | ecosystem: Host-associated > Invertebrates > Cnidaria > Coral ... | reverse complement strand
TATATACATATATATACATATATATACATATATATACATATATATACATATATATACATATATATACATATATATACATATATATATATATACATATATATATATACATATATATACATATATATATATATACATATATATACATATATTACACACATACATACATGGTTCAAAACTGACGTACCCTTAAGGGGCCCACGTATTGGATCAACGCAGTCATATGCAAAACTATTGACAGAATTTGAGCCCTTTCAATATCAAGGTCTTGTGAAGGCGAGCTGCTAAGAGTGACACCAGATATCACAAGAATTGTATATTTGAATACATACTTGATTATCTAAAAGTGTCATGGTAAACCATAAGTGTGATATATTTCATAAATTTGATTATCTATATATATATACATGTGATGGTTGTTATGGTCTTTTTACGCATACACTGACATCAACTCTGACCCTCCATGGGAAGCGCAGGACTGGGTGTGGGACCAGAGCGCTGCACGATATGTTTTAGACGAAGATATGGCTCGGAGGCTGAAGGAGAGCAACCCAGAGGTGCGCTGTAAAATGGAAGAAACGTCGATTCTCTTTGATGTTGCATATAGATTAATATTATATACATATATATTTATATACATATAGATATGCATGAATCTATATAATCATATAGTGCGTATATATATATATATTATATTGATTATATTAATGTATATAGAATATCCACATAATAAACCTTGGTGAACTTTAGGTGATCGTGATTCTTAGCCACATTTTTTCAGGGTAATCAGGGAATCCCACAGGAGGGGCCATCTTGCATATACCAGCATATACCAACAGTTTTGATGATTGTATAATTATGACAGTATGATATTAATGATATATTAATGAGATATATCTATATTATATATATATGGGATCGGGGGAACAATCGCGCATTAAACCTTGGTGAACTTTAGGTGATCGTGATTCTTAGCCACATTTTTTCAGGGTAATCAGGGAATCCCACAGGAGGGGCTATCTTGCATATACCAGCATATACCAACAGTTTTGATTGTATAATTATGATAGTATGATATTAATGATATATTAATGATATATATATATATATATTATATATATATGGGATCGGGGGAACAATCGCGCATTTCCCATATATATATAATCAAATGGTTAATATTGTTGATATAGTAATATAGCATACGTACTTGTTTTGTTAATATACTAGGCATATTGTTTATATAGTAATATACCATACATACATCTTGCTAATATACTATAATATCCTATTGTAGCATATGGTATAATGGTACAAGTATGATTTGGTGCGTGCAAATGGGTCCAAGTTTCAGGTTCTCCAGCTAAGAGATGTTGGCCATGTTTTAATAAAATGAAGCACCCTTTTTTGGCCTACCATATATCTTGATCCACACGAAAATGCAGGTTTTCCAGCAAGAGAACGAGATGTTACGCACCAATCTCATATCTCCGCATATCGATATACCCATCCTATTCTTGCTGGTTGAATCCAGAGCCCCCATAAATCACCATGATTATTGTGGGCTAGTTTAAAAAGACGGCAATCCACTGGTTTCTCGGTCTCCCACGTCGAGTACAGACGTCGCGTCTGTGATAAGAAAAGGCCTTTCGGAACATCGTGGGCCGGCTCTTGGAGGCCTCTTTTGGAATGGGGGATGGTTGGTTTGATATGCTTTAAGGGGTTAATCTATGGTTAAACCCATGGTTAACAATGCTTACCCTCTGGTAAATTAACATAGACCCTGAAAATAGCCTCGTTGTAATGGAAACGAATCTTCCAACCCCTATCTGCCAGGGTCTATGTTAATTTACCAGAGGGAATCGCCCCAACTCACAGCTTAACCATGCCATGAGGGGTTGGAGGATTGGTGTCCACTAGAAATTTGCGTTTTATGTTAATTTGGGGAGGGCAAAAAACCAGATAATGGGTTTGTTTCAATGGAGACGTGGGATGTAACCCATATTTTTAACCAGCAATATGAGATGGGTTTGTCCAAAGATTGGGGATTTTCCCACAATCATGGCAATTCTAAGGGTGAAGATGATGATAGACCACTGGATATGGGGGTGCCCTTTATTCAGACAAACCATATGAAACATCTCAAAGTTGAAATTGGTTGAGTTTGTTTGGCTGGGATAGATACAAACACAGCAAGAACAGAACGTAACATATTAGAACATGCCTGGCAGATGTTTGGACATTGTAACTCTGACTCAAAGAATTGCCAAGTAGATCTGATAGTCTGTCTCCATTCCAGCCACTCCACCAGGATTTGGAGGTTTCTAGCCAGTCACCTAAGTCATGGGGGTACCCCATTGATCATCCATTTCTAGGTGGATTTTCCCCAGAAAAACCATCCATTTCTAGGGGTATCCCGGTATCCCCCGGAGGCCAAAGCGCGGGATCTTTGGAATGCAAACGAAGATGTGCTCGATCGAAGCTGGACGGAACGGCTGACAGGAAACCCCGGAATTTTGGGTGTCCGAAATTGGGGACATCAACACCACCATGAATGTTGGTCAATGTTGGGAAAAATTATCCTGAAGTTGGACTTGTGTTGATGCTTGTGGCTGAGTGTATTGGCTTGTTGTTATGACCACAAAGCGTGAACGCCTTCATGAAAGGAATTTTGATAGAGTTCATATTGGCATGCCCATTCAAATTGAGAAAGATCTTCCTAAGCTGGCACGAAAAAAGTAATCTCCATCAGCAAGAGCCTTGCGAAAGTGCTGCGCAGATACTATAAATATTGAGTTGTTTGGGCTCAGAGTCAAAACTCAGGCTGCGTAAGATTTGGGATGCTTCCCCCAAGGGGCTCATATCGGCGAGCCGAGTTTTCCAGGATTGGAAGTAGCAACTACACGAACTACCCCCGGGTATCCCCGGGTCGCATCAAGGATTGACAGAGATCTACGAGAATTTAGATGATGAGCTTGAGGGTGTGTCCTGAACAAGCTCAAGGCGCGTCTTTTTCGGGCACAAAAATGAACAGGACAGCAGGAAAGTTGGCGCAAATGAAGAATGACCCTCCTGAAAACTATTGTGCGCCAAAACTGTCTTGAAAAGGAAACAACTTTACAGAGGTGCACCCTCTTTTGCGGGAGGTCATGGGTTCCCATTTTATAGAGGGCCCTGTTGGGGGGGTCGTACCCCGCCGTTTTATGTCTATAAAATAGGGACCCATGATGTTCCGACTTAATCTACAAGGGGATTTTATATATATATATAATTATATAATTATATATATATACATATATACATATATACATAATCCCCAAGTTTGGGATTGCCCGCAAGTTTCTGTAGAGAGTCATGCTAATCCGGGGGGTTCCGGAGTGTTCCACCCATCATTTTCTCAGCTACTTGTTTGTCGGATTTGTCGGCCTGACGTCACAACTGAGGTGGCGAAAAAACCATTTACTAAGTGAGGTGAATCAGCAAGTAAGCCCACAATGGCACTATTCTTCATGATTTGTCCTGATATTTCAGATGAAATCCATCTCCAAAAGTTCGCAACCCCGCTCGCAGGATTTTTTGCGGAGAACCGAGAGCTGAATCAACTCGCGCAGTGTGGCGTGTCCCGAGGGCGGCAAGAAGCTGCCCTTGCGTGGAAGATTCAATGCCAAAGTGGGCTTAGTCGAATGACCAGTTACTTTAAGTATGAAGCCCCCAATCATTTGGGCACATTGTGCGTGTGTGTTTTAATGGAAAATGCATCTATAAATAGGGAAATATTGTAAAATAGTCTATGAATTGGTGTCATCTGCCTGGATAGTTATAACAACCCCACACTCAGGTCAGCATCAATCTGCTGTAGTTCAGCCAGAATCATTGAAGCACTCGTTGAATCCTCCCTTCCGAACAGAGCTTTACAGAGCCAACTCTCGATCCTCCATGTTGAGATGACTGGAAGATGTTGGAACCTCTGTAATCCCTCCAAATCTTAACAACGCACCCCAATTTATATCTATTCATTTCTTGGGCCCAAAATGATCGGAAAGTGGAAAAATGATCGGGGGGTTAGGATGGCTTCTTTGCCAGTGGTATCCCATGGCTTACATCCCATGGCTTGTTTGGTAATGAAACCTCTGTTTTTGATAATGAAAACGATTTTCAGTTCGGGTGTTGTCCCAGTTCGGAACCAGAACATGGAGTGTAATCATGTACATATAATTATATATATACAAACAAGCAACAAGAGTGGGCATATCAAAAAAATCAGGAATAGTGAATAGTTTGTTTGGACACAGGGTACTGTCAGCATTCCCTGTTGCCATTTTTTGGGCCCATCTCGCACCCTCAACCATGATACTGGTGCCCAGCTTATCTCCACACCAAGTCACAACATGTTGGTAGTATCTTTATTACGAAGATTTTAACATAGATTTACTATGTTGGTTTGATCAAGAAATGGATATGACCTCCACACTAGAAATTGGTATCCACCATGTTTCGGGACATGTTTGCACCCCAAGTCACCTCGCAACAGGGCCATCCCGTTATCTTTCGGAGCTGCGACTGCAGCTCTCTTGGAGAAAAGCTGCGTCAAGTGTGGCTGATGTCAAATGATGGCATGCCATCCATGGATATGTCAGATTAGTCTTAAAAAACAATATAAGAATGAATGTATAAGACCATATTGGATTATGGATTGAAGATCATTGAAGTGCCGAAGTCACCTGCTGTATGATTGTTATAGAATCATATTGGATAAGTTAGCCATGAAAAAGTCTGCAATTTTGGATAGCGAGCCGGAATTGAGGTCCGAGACGAGATGCATCCTTTGATGAATCCATGGGAATCCAAGTTATCCCAGCCACGTTGAGTGTCCAAAAAAATTTGGTGGCCATCCCAGCCATGTTTGGCACCACAGCCTGTGGCACCAATTTTGACCCTCCCAAGTACCTGGTCAGCAGTTGGTCAGCAGTGATATTGTAATGGGTTAATAATGATTAGTAATGATTAATGGTGATTCTGCTTGGTGGTTTCAAACATGGCTTTTATTGTCCATTTCAAAAAAAGGGGATGTCATCCCAACCCCATTGACGAACTCCATAATTTTTCAAGATGGGCACATTGCACCACCAACCAGTATATATGATTCATTAGATCAGGTATTGATCACTAATAACCACTATTAACCACCAACCAGTATATATATATATGCTATGAGCCGCGTACGCGGGGACAACTTAAGCCGATCCCCCCCAGGAGAAGCGCGCTCGAGAAATGGATGACGCGTGGAAGCCAATCCCATCGCGATGACGCAGGGAATGGATGGGTTGCTGGGGGTTGCTGGGATGATGACATTACTAGTGATGACTGGGATCATTCCCGAAAATTCCCTGTGTAAAAACGCACCAGTAAGTAAATTTATACGCACGTATGTGGTCATGTTTATGTACGTCTACATGTATTTGCATTAATAATTTATCTATATATATATATTACAGTATGCATCAGATCGCTTAAATCATACCAAACAGACATTTTAACTGCACAGAATGGATGCACTGGCACGATTTCACCATCATAGCCTTCGGTCGTTCATGCTTTTCAGAAAGTCCAAATGTCCCATTGTATCATATTGACTCATGTGAGACTTTCTTCAAGTGGAACCCGAAGTTACGTTCGAAGTTATTGGTCATTGTTGATGGGGAAACCAGTGGTTAGGAGGGGTACCCTAAGTAAAAAAGGTTTACCACATTTACTTCACTGTTCATTTGGGACACTAGCAAGACATCCTACATGATAATATGTCTATACCCTATCCTGTGTGTCCTATAAATGTGTCTGCCTGTAGGTACATATATATATAACATATATATATGTATATAAAGATAGAAAAGTACGGACTATGCTTCTTTTAATCTTTTAGTGACCAAGTATTCAGTGGGATGTGACTATTTTATCTAATACTAGTAGGTCCATTTAAATAGTCATCAATGTTTCCACTAAAAATAGTAATATCTAATGTATATAATAGGTCCACTAAAATAGTGGATGTCCTAGTGTATATAATGTCTGGTGTATATACATAATAGGTCCACTAAAATAGTCATTCTGTTGATAATTACCGTCCTATTTTAGTGGGTTTTGTGACCAGAATCGATCTGGCCCAAAATCGAGGCTATGGGCCATTTCACCGGCAAGTTCTCCATGCTGAAGACCAGGCGGGAGCCATTGGAAAAACGATGGGTAAACTACAGGATGGGGGAGATCAGGTATGTGAACGTTGGTTTATAAAGCATGAAATAATCCCCATGAAAACTATAGTTATATCTACCATAAACCATTGTTAAGGTATTTAGACCATTCGTTGTTTGATGTTTTACCTATTAATGCGAGGACAACATCACCCAAATGTAAACATGCTCATTGTCCATAGCTATGTGAAATTACCAGAGGGTAAGCAACGAAAACTGCAAATTGAACCAGAAGTCGCAGGGAAATCTAACCGATGAGGACGGAATTGTCTAATGGCAGATGATTCTGGTAGGTTTGAATCAAACTTGATGTAGAGTTTCGGATCGAGATACACATCGTCAGCAATGAGGTTTGTTGGAGACGGATGACTTTACTACGGTTTTTTGTAGTAGGTTTTCCCCACCTATCTTCCAATTCCTTGTGATTTTCTAGGGTCTACTGGATGTGTTCATGGTGGATGGACAATGCCATCCTTTGGAAGACCCGAGGCAGGAGCAAACTGCGTTAGAGGCGTGGAGACCCCTCTGGGCTGGCGCGTGGTTTCTAGCAGAGAAATAACCGCTGGTAGAGTGGTTGATCAAATGGAGATCCATCAGCTATGGCGCCCAAAACTCGGAGCAGCTATGGCAGCTATGGTGGTAAATCCACCGTTTTTGTGGCACTTTGGGGTCCACAAACATGCCAAGGAGAACCGTTTTGGGTGCATCCCCATGGGATTTTGGCCCAGATTCCCGAAAAATATGAACGCTAATATCTATCAGGGTTAGTGGCCAATGATGAGGCAGAGATTCTTCTCCCATACGCATGTACAAGCAGACATGTGCTCCTTCTATGCTGTTGGTTGCTGTCAAAGGATAATGCTTCAGAAAACCACGATGTAATGTAAAGCCAATAGCAAACCCCTTCTTTGACTATGGTTTGTAGTACCTCCCATATGATTAGTTTTTGGAACATGTTGCTTTGGTTACTTAAAGCTTACCAAGTATGTATATATATATACATATTATATAGGATTTCGTGTATCCCACTCCGGTGTCCACCCTCACATGTCCCAGAGCCAAGGTCCAAAGCCGAATCAACACGCAAGCAGACAACGTCTTGCTGTCCAAGTTCATGTGCGCCCTGTTGTTGATTTTGGGGGATATCATAGGGATATTCTAGGGAAATTCAAACGAACAAAAAACGGCTTACCCTCCGGTAAACTAACATAGCTATTGAAAATGGCCCATTTATAGTGGATTTACCCATTGAAAATGGTGGATTTTCCATAGCAAACTGTGAAATTACCAGAGCGTATATTATTAGTAACCATCATTAACCATGCATATAATAACCATATATTAACTATTATTAACAGTATATTAACCACATTCATGGCTGATGTGGGTGAAAGGATGGTTTTTCTTGATGAGAAATGTGGATGGTGAATGGGAGCACAGATCCCAAAAGCCTCGGTGGGATTCATCAACATGGTCCCCGGATAGTTAATGATAGAAGGCTTATGTGATAGAATTCCGCATGCTGTTGTTGATACATTTTGGATAGATAATGATAGATATAATGATAGATATACATGTAAGAAGAACATGTGAATATATGCATGGTTGAATATATAGAATCTGGTTGAATATCTCAGATTTCTGGTTGAATTTGTACCAAAGATAGACACCTCGCCATGTATTGCATGGTTTCCCACCTCGCAGGAGCAGCTGGAAGCAATCTTCCAGGGTGGCCGAGCTGCGGATGATTTGGACTCACATGACTTGGGACACCACCATAAACTGGATGGAAGATTGCGAATCTTTGAATCTAGATCCTGTTTGGTATCTATGTTACAATAATTATGATAAGTTACAAGCTAGTTGTTTAGATCATAAGTTGCATATTTCTATTAGTTGCTTAGATGAAGTAAGTTGACGTCACTTCGGCCACGCAGCATCGAAGGCGGAAAATTTAGAGAAGTTCTTTCATCGGAAGTTGGACAACAAGCGGAAACAGGTGGGGGGCCCCGACTGGGGAGAAGTTCCCTCACTTTTTTGGGGGATGACCATCCTTGAATACATGATTTTTTGGGGGGATTAACCATTAAAAGAAATTGACTAATGGGGATGTGGTAGTGACAGTTTGCGTTAGCTACGTTCAATTACCAGCGGATATGACTGGAGTCATCAAGACTTTACAAATATGAAGCAATCAAGTTATTCAAAGCATGTATATATGTTTAGACCTAGATAAATGGATGGGTAGATAAACATAGATAAACTAGTATCTCATTTAGTATGTCTAAACATGAAGATTTAAACTACCTATGCAAACACAATGGTGTTTACACCGTGTGTTTTCCATGGGGCCCTTTTTTGGGTCTCCCTCTTCTGAGGAAACTCAAGGTGTAAAAAGGGAATTCGGGTCCCACCGACTCCAAACCACGAACTGATGGGAATATGATATAATATGATCACTGTATAGACATCCAGTTCTGTCTATATATATATATATACATGTAGGTGTGTATATATATATATATGTAGGTATATTCATGTCGACGTGCGTATACACCTTTATTGGGCTTGGGCTCACTAGAGCTTCGTTCGCTGCGGCCAATGCAATGCTCTGTAAATTCAAAGGAAAATGCCCATATATACCTGTATATATATCTGTATATATATATATATGCATAGAGACACTACGTAGTGTATGGGTTGAACTATATATAAATATATGTATACAAATATATATATATATAAGAATTATAAGACAAGAACAGATCGGCTTACAATGCATACCTTCCCAAGCCCTCAGGTGGCAGGTGTACAGACCTTGTTCCTTGGCGCCAGCCGAGAATTGGTTGGAGGAAAAAGCTTATCATGTGGGGAATCTATTGGGTTTTCTGTGGTATGTGTTAAAGATGGTTTGCAGGCAACGACTATATATATATATACATGCATATGTATGATGATGATTTGAAAAAAAATACACTGTTCCTGCAACATCCCTGAAATTAATCCATTGAATGGTGTTAGGCTTGTGGGGGATGTTTCGCTAAAGTGGCAAACCTGAAAATCGTCAAAGAATAGCAAGGTGAGAACTGATGCGTTCCTAGATAGGAGTCACTAATCCCCTCTATCAGTAAGTTTTCATTGTCTCTGGTAAACTAACATAACTATGGAAAATCACCATTTTATAGCTGGGTAAATCAACGAAACAAATGGCCATTTTCAATAGCAAACTGTTAGTTTACCATAGGGTAGCTGTTTTTTCCTGATTGTCAATTTCTGGACACCAAAAAAATTGTTGGTTGCATTCCCTCATGTCCCATGACATCCCCGCGGTGATTTCGTTGATTTCGTCTCCTATATCCAAAGCAAGTGGACATCCATCGTTTTTGGACAAGTTCATTTCCATTTTTCGCGATTCATTGGTTGAAATATGGTTGTTTAGACAGGATTCATTGGTTGAAACACGGTTGTTTTAAGTTGTTTTCCCTGTAGAACAACACAGGCATTTTAAGGATCATTTTTGGGGTCCCCAATTTGGAACCTTTCGATGATCACCAAGGTTTCAAACCTTTGCCAAACAGATCGAAGATAACTTGGACGATGAGGACGATGAAGAACCAGGGTCCGGTGCCCCGCGTAACTGCCATCGCGTAACTGCCCCTAGTGCCGAAAGTAACTGTCGAGTTGCACTGAGGGTTGCCCAAAAATGGGCGGGAATGGATCCTCAAAAAAAGGGGTTTGTCTGAAAATAGGGTACTCCCAGCTCCAATGGATTCTCATATATTATCATCATTGTCCCTATTGAACTGGCCACAACTGGGAGTATCCCCCATTTTCAGACACACCGAAAAATCTTCCAAGAGCACCAAAATGGGGATACACATCCGGATGTAACCAAGAACAGTACGTGGATTTCACCAAAAATCGGGGGGTCCACAGCTGGTCTGGCCAAATGCTTCAAACCAGGTTTTTGAACCGGAAAAATGAAGTACCATAGAGACCCAAGTAATTTACTGCAGGTTGTCGTTGGCTTGAAATATATTGTTTGGAAAGCCAAAGGCGATAGCCAGCAGAAATGATTGCACTGGATGCTTCGAAGAGACCAAAGTCAATGAAGCCACGAAAATATGAAGGGTTTCAATATGTTTCAATCTTCAAAATGATGATCCATTGGTGTCCAGAAAGGTGCCTCACTGATTTGAGTATCAGCCGAACAAAATCCCTGATTTTCTTCGATGATTCTCCAGTGTTTGTCCAAAAATAAGGGGGGCCCAAATTACCCGAAATATTATGATGTTGATTTGTAAATGAGTTTCTGAAACAACAAGATTTGTGGGTATATTGGGAACTACAGCATGCGACAGACCCATGTAAAAAAGAAATAATGTATAGATGATACCATCAATAAAATGTGTTCCCATTTACAGATTGTTTTAAAGTTATACTCGCTTATAGTGAACTTACCCCGCCCGATCCAAAATATTGCGTTTAGTTGGGGGAGACTTCCCGGGAAAGTCGCCCCAACATGCGTTTAGTTGCTGTGGGGCAGTTGCATAAGATAGAAAATGATGTTTTAGAAATAAATACTGCAACATTGGGGGAAGTTCGCCGGCATTGTGTAAAGATTATGTTCCCATTCAGGCTTTCATTTGATCATGGATGATATCAATTCTATCCCCATTTGTTTGATAGTTTGACCCGTCGTCTTGATGGCTATTCCTCCATTTCTCCAGCAAATGTATGTGTCCCATTTCAACATATTCAAGGGCAGAAATTAGCCAAATTTGGGATTATTCTATGTCGACATCGTAGTGACGTCCCTACATTTTTGGTGGATTTATAATGGGATTTGCGCTGCCATCCGCCTAGTTCCGATCTCTGCAGCAGCAGGCTTGAAACCCGACGGAAGGCGCGACAAGCCAAAGGTGCGCTTGGTTTTTGGTTGGTCAATGCTTGTATATGCTGTGTATAAATATAGATATATACACATCATTCTATATACTGTTATATGTATGTATAAGTATGATCTGCATTTAAGCGTCAAGAATTGTGTTTTGACTGCAAAAAGGAGGCCACGATAGATAGATCATGATGTGTATACATTATATATATATATACATACACAATTATACCGTCATATATAATCATATATATATACACAATTATACCGTCATATATAATCATATATATATACACAATTATACTGTCATATATAATCATATATATATAATCTACAATCTATAAATGATTTGGTTGATCAAGTTGATTGTGCGTTTACCTTAAAACAAGTGGGCTAGAGCCCTAAGTGATGGCTGGTTGGTAATTGTAGCCTAGGTCCAATATCGCCAGATTTACTTAGATATTCACTAAACCATCAAAAACGGAAGGATCAAACGTGGGAATTTAGACATCAGCAATTGGTAATTCAATTTACCAACAAAAATATCCAGATGTAATTCAATCCATGCATATATGTATATACATATTACATATATATATATGATTGTACTGGTTGCTTTTCGTGGTATGATTGTACGCCACCAAAGGAATCGGGCCAACCCAACTAGTAGAAAGGGATGATAGAAAGTGTTCGGCACTGAACCGCAACAAAAGACGTGGGTCTCTACAGAGGGTTTGCTGAAACTAACAGACCACCAAGATTGGAGGTTGACTGCTAAAATATGAACAAATGTGCGGGATCATGGTAGTTCGCCATTCTTTGAGTGGTTGTTGCATGTTTTTGCTAGCGGCTGGGAAACCGTACGTGCGTTTTTGCTTTTTCGGGTGGGGTGAGGTAATAACGTTCAGTCGCACTTGCACACTATGGTGATGCTACGCTACGAGATCGTCTCCAGCATTTGGGGTGGGGTGGGGTGCGGTAATAACGTTCAGTTGCACTTGCACACTATGGTGATGCTACGCATTTGTTGTGGCGCAGTATTCGTTTTTCCTTTTTTTGGGAGTCGTGACCATCACAATAAACCAAGAATGCCATAAAGTATACACTCTCGATTAAAGTTTATAACATGCGATCACCCCGCGGCAGGTTGGCACGATGTTCTGCACTTTTCGATGTTGCCCACCTTGCGGCTGCCGATCCTTTTGGTGCATAGAGTCCTCGTCTGCTGGCTTGCGAACTCTAAGGCTCCAAAGGTTGACAACATAGCCAAAGTCCTTGGCATCTCTGGGGCCATTGGCGGGCGCGCTCAGAGACTGGCAAGGAGATTGCCGGTGGCTGAGTCTGAGTGCGCCGTGAAAAACAAAAACAAAGAAAGTTGAGCGGAATCTTGGAGTGCGACGGCACGTCACTACGTTCATGGAAGGTAAGTGGAACACAAGGTCTTGCATATGTGCAGCTCTATGGTGTGATTGAACGCAATTCCAGAAAGGTGAACCTATATGACATTGGCATTGGCAATGCTCCAAATCTCAGGAAGCCCGGAAGCCCCCACCAGAGTCCTGGGCCAAAATTGCTCGTCATTCTTCCAGGACGTGGAGAAAAAGGATGCATGTGGAAAACCACCTGCCTCATTTCCGATGGCGCCAAGGTTTATCCGAAGATTGCAAGATCGTTGAAGATTCTGATCCGGTCTGTGAACCATTCCAAAGGAGAATTCCAGCGAATGGATAGACTTCATGGTGCCAAACTCAGTGTGCATACCGGAGGGATCGATCAAGCATGGAAAGATTTGAAGCAGAACATTCCTCAAAGCACTGCAACTCGACAAGATGGCCCAAGGAACCCTCGGCTGTGGCAATACGCCACTCAATGGCAATGGCGCTGGGAGCACCATACTGTTGCCAACCTCAGCCGTGTCACCGCAGACACTCTTCGTGCGATGGGAAGATGTAAAAGAGCCGAAGACTGCAGATGATTTCTTTAAAAGTCTGAATGCGTCGTTCTTTTCCTATGGGAAAATGTAAAACCACCCAAAAACTTTACATCGTGCAGAAGCATGATTTGGAACATGGATGTTCAAAAGACGTGGTGGCCAGAACCGCACAACATGGACGAAAAAAAACATGTAATTGAGGACATAAACCATAAAGACGCAAATTCTCACGCTCAGAAAATGTTGCAAATACCAGCAAATGAAAAGAGGCACACACAGCTGGATTCAGAAAAAACATTAAAACGCACGCGCGGTAAACCATCCGCCAGGATGTTTTTGCTGACGGAATAGTGGTTGAACGATGTTGAACCCCTCTTCAGCACATGTTGAGATATTGAGCATGCCATGTTTTCATGTTTGCCCAGACATTCAAGAAACAAGCTGATGATTGATGGAGTTGATAAGTGAAATAAATAATCCTCTTGGGCCTTCTGGTTGCAGGACATTGATGTTGCTGGATGCTGCTGGGGTCGTACTTGCAATATCACAAACTTGAAATGGAGACCAATGGAGATTAGAATCGTTATGGTTTTAAATGAGCGATCCAAAATTTTCCCGGTTCATTTGCCGAAACAAGCCATTTGTGATCCACAGCTGGTACATGGCACCATGGTTTTTAAAGGTGATCACACTTCGATCGTGGTTTGTTTCACTCCAAGGGACAATTTATATAGAGGATTGCCTCTTAATATATATATATATGCGCGTGTGTGTGTGTGTGTACGTACGTAGCAATATTTATACGTATATCTATATCTTTCTCTTTCTATCTATCTATCTATCTGTCTATCTTTCTATCTATCTATCTATATGTCTATACAGAGTATATATATACATATGTATTGTATACATATGTATATATATATACAGATATATGTATATACACATGTGTATTTAAACATAACTATATGTTTTTAAATTTGTTTATATATATATATATATATTTATTTATACGTGTTTTTATTTATATACATATATATACATATATATATATGTACATATGTACATGTTTTTTGGAAAATACTAGGCTTGTCTTTAGTTTTTCCTTCAAACCCAACCTCGCGCGTGGCAGCTTCAGGTGGCATGCAGCGTGGTGGAATGGCTGTGAGTTTGTTGGGGCCCTGGGGATCATTGCTGGGACCATTGGTGATTAATGAAAATGATGAAAATGGCGATTCAATGGTAATAATATTTCACATTGTGTTTTGATATTAATTGGAAATTATCTGTCTAATTGAATGGATTCTATCCAGTCCCGTTGATATGTTTTGATATGAATGGATATAGTTGCATAATATTTCATGATATTACATCATATCAGATCATACTTGATCACATGGCAAAATGTTACATGTTGTTTCGGATTCAGTTTCTACCTATTTACACACCCTCTTTACGACTCGCAAAACCCAGGGCGCCAGGTTCACAGAATGTCGTCCAATTCCGAGTGACCAATTGGCAATAAGGTAAACCCAATGCCATAAACCATCCCCAAAATCACATAATTTTTTGGGTGGAATTTCAACCCCCAAATGGTAGGTTTATTTTTTTGGTTAGAAACCAAATGTGGGAATAATGGTTTACCACAATATTTGTGGTTGCCCACGTACTGATTTATGTGACATTGAGCCATCCCCAAATGGTAGATGTCTGAATCTCTCAGATGGTTCAATATCATCTAAATCTGAGACGGCGGGCACGATTTGAGCTTTGCCGGAGCAAATATCACATCTAAATTATTCTAAAAGCACGTTTTAGCAGAGAAACAACAAAGCATCTCAAGATATCGCGACAAGTTGGGGACATAGGTCTAGTAGTTTCAGGTAGTTTCAACACAGTTTTCCCATATGATTAGAAAATAGATATAGACATGTATGGAAACCTAAAGTGTGTCTGGAAATCATGGAAAGTCTCGAAAAGAGCTGACCTAGGCCTAACATCCGGAAAGCATCCTGAGCAGAGACTTAGAGACTTCGACGGCAGCGGCAAACGGACACTGATGTTTTTTGGAATTTGGGACTTCATATTGGAATCTAAACATATGATTTTTACCTGCAAAAATAAGGAATAAAAATGATGTTTTAACCAGGGAGAAGATAGAATTCGCATGAATTGGCCAACAAGAATTTGGCATCAACCAACAAGAATGGGGTTTGAAACAGGAAGAATAGGGAATCAAACATCAAAATGTTGATACAGTTGGTATATAACCAATGATTCGCATGATACATCCCACAAGAATTGGGGTACAACATGGGTACAGCCACTTACTGAGAAGGATGAGGATATCTAACCATGATTTGGGGAATATAATATGTGTGGTGACTTCAGAGATGTGTCATTTCTCATCCGTGAAGTTTGGATGATCTCATATGGGAAGAACGGCAGAAGCACCAGCCACTACCTTGAAAGTGCTCAATGCTCAGTAGGAACTTCTTCTGGTTGATGGTTTGGAACATGAATTTTATGACTTTCCATATATTGGGAATAATCATCCCGACTGACGAACTCATATTTTTCAGAGGGGTTGAAACCACCAACCATATTACATTTGCAAGATTCCTCACAGATTTCAGATTCCGTGATCTTTTTGTGTCCTAGACTGGATGGTTGATTGATCTCCCTCTTGCCCCTGGAAAGTCACACCGGTGCCTGTGTTCGCTTCTTCACGTCTCACAGCGTTGGCTGGTGGGTGCTTCAGGATATCTTAAAGATTCTTAAAGTCTTAAAGTGATGGGTATGAACCATACTAAACCATGCTAAATCATATTAAACCATATTAAAGCGTATTAAACCATGTGCTACCTGTGGATGGGTTAGCCACCCCTCATGGGTTCAGTCGTCAGCTCTATCGGAGCCAGAGCTTGACCAATGATCCGCCAGCTTCGCCGCATGCCGTGCCACCGTATCCCCCGTCACGAGCGACCAAAGATTCTGTCGCAACGCGACGCGACGCGAAGGAGAGCCGAAGAACGGCCAAAAAATGGGAAGGTGTCCGGTCACTTCTGGCCTCTGTTGGCTCTCAAAGATCTGTAGGGCACCTAATTGAAAGAGGCAGTACCAGAAAATACCAAAAAAACGGTTTTGATTGGGCATTGTTTTCTGCGCCAAGCGCAAAGTTAATGATGGCATCTTATGATTGTTCTATCTTCTAAACTGCATCCACTACTGAAGTCTCTTCCCAAGCGTCTGAACGAAGACATATCTGATGAGTTCAGTTCACCACCTAACCATACCTTTTCGAGACTCTTCATGTGTGAACTGTGGGTCTAAGTTGGGCCATGGCCACCATGAGTTGGTCCTTGCCATGGCTAAAAATGGGCTGATCTTATCTGACCCCGATTGCCTCATGTTTTCCCCTTATGGTGGGTATGTTACCCAGCAGTGGGTCTTGGGGACGAGCTGTTGCGGTTCAAGGCGCTTTCCCCACCCCAAAAAGATCCAAAAAGGTGGTTCTGAAGGAAAACTCCCGCCTTCAAAGCTGAATTCTCTGAAGAACCTCTACTGGCACCTTTATTTCCTTTAAAAATTGTTAAATTTCTCGCAGCACAGCTGAACAAGGGGTTGATGATGATTGATGTGTTCTTGTGGTTTCTCCCGTTTCCCAACATGCCAATGACCAAAGGTTTCGGTGGGGCTTCCAACCACCAGCCCTTACCACAGCAGTAGCGATTCCAAGAACATGCTTTAGGGCCTCCCCAGCCGTACGGTGCCTCTCATGGAGCCGACGCCTGCGGGATGAGAGTGACTGGGCTACCTGGAAGCCCTTCAAAGTTGCTGTATATTTTCGGATGAGGAAATGGATGGCTAAGGGATGGCCAGGGTATTTGGTCATCCTGGAGGGTTTCACCTGCACTCATAGAAATTCAGAAGAAACATGAAGAAACCATGCCATAAACCATTGTTTTTTGAAGCCAAAACCTTGTCAGCAATGCCTGTAGGGAGGCCACCCTGGTTGATGAATGATTCTAGAACGTGGGAAACCCACCCCATCATAACTTTGGGATCTTTCAGATGTCGCTTTCAGCTGGGGTCCACGGAATGTGAGGAATGTGCAAAAGCCCAAAACAAGGTGAGACGGGTGCCTCTGGGATATGGGTGATAGGATCCGTATTGGTAAACCTTGGGGGGGGCGATGCGGCAAATTTCCTCGCCGAAAAATTGGGCATGTTTTGATGTTTCGGGAGCCCACGCTGAAGCCATCACCCAGTGATTTTCGTGCCCAGTTGCTCGTAGCTTTGTCCCCATTTTGGTTGGTTGAGACCCCCCACTTTCAATGTCTTTCAATAGTCAATACCCCTTGGTCATTGACTCAAATGTGGGGCTGAAGATAGGGTGCACCCAAAATCCACGGGTGTTGAAACATCGTATTTTCCATATCAAAAGGGCCACATGGCTATGGGTCTTGACCCCAAACGGTCCCCTATGGTTCATGCTCGCTTACAATAACTTACCATAACTTGCCATAACTTACCAAAACTTACCATAACTTGACATAACTTACCATAACTTAACATAACTTAACATAACTTGCCATAACTT
>Ga0126342_10009233_pt1 | contig 17675 bp, 10 predicted proteins | sample Cyp1metagenome_FD_92528 | JGI IMG/M metagenome (GOLD analysis project Ga0126342, IMG submission 92528) | Coral microbial communities from Lord Howe Island, Old Settlement Bay, Australia - Cyphastrea 1 metagenome | ecosystem: Host-associated > Invertebrates > Cnidaria > Coral ... | reverse complement strand
GTATTCGTTTTCAATTGTGGTAATTTAAAACCTTTACATACAAACAAGTTTTATGGTGGCCTTAAGTCTATTTAGGGTCAGAGGGGGGGGGGGCCTATTTATAAATCAGAGGCAGACATTATATAATATATATATATATAATGTCCGTATGTCTGTCTGTATGTCTGTATGCATGCATGCATGCATGTATTTCCTTGATTGACCAACTGACCTAATTACTCTACACTACACGAGTTGGAACTCACCAGGCGGCCAGGAACCGCTTTTCTTTACCCATCATTTCTTGGTTATGTCATCATGTGTTTTTTCCTGTGACCTTCACATCACAAATCTGCAAAACCATCTCTAATATGGTGTTCATGTTTTTTTCTCCTATTTTATTGCCATACGTTCTTTTTGCCGTGATTATTTTAGGTAATCAAATAGTTTTTTTTTATTACTCTAAAGTAGTATAAAAACACAGTTATCATCTGGTTGGTGGTATACCTACCCCTCTGAAAAATGATGGACTTCGTCAGTTGCGATGATGACATTCCATTCCCAATATGATGGGAAAGTCATAAAAGTCATGTTCCAAACCACCAACCAGTCATAGGTTTTCACCCATTCCTATATATCGACCATAAACCATGGTTAATTTCTTGAAATTATACACAACTTGGCTCAAAAAAAAATGGAAACATCATCCAGTCATGTTCCAAACCACCACCAACCAGATTAAATCTCCATTATTGTTGGTTACCATCTGGTTATTTAACATAGCCATGGAAAATCACAATTTTTAATAGGTAATCCATCTACAAATGGGCCATTTTCCATGGCTATGTTAAATATCCAGAGGGTAAATCACAATTTTCAGATGGTTTTCCTATGGCTTTCCTATGGGTAAAACCACAGAAAAAAACAAAGCCAGGCCGCAGGTGTCGACATCGGCACCCGCTTCCACCGGAGGCGAGAAATAGACGTTGATCCCTGCGGGCCTCGGAATGTGAAAAAAACGACGGCGACCGAAAGAAAGAAAGTAGAAAGGCACCGGAAGATCACTTGATTAACGGTGATTTTAATGGGATTTTATGGTGATTTTATGGTGATTTAATGGGATCTAATGGTGATTTAATGATGATCTTATGGTGATTTAATGGGATTTAATGGGATTTAATGGTGATTTTGATGGTGATTTTAATGGGATCTAATGGTGATTTAATGGGATTTAATGGAACTGTCTGGTGATTTACCCTCTGGTATTTTTTTACATAGCGACATAGAAAATGGTCCATTTATAGTTCATGTACCTATTTAAGATTGCGATTTTCCATAGCTATGTTAGTTTACCAAAGGGTAATTGATGTAAGATAAAAGTTCATATCAGCTGGTATAAAAAAGGTTGATATCAGCTGATATCAGTTGTGTAGCAATTAGTTGTTTTTTTGATTTCACCATCAGTTGAAGCAAATAAAGACCCTTCGCTATGAGTGCAGCTGGGACGCCTGATGCTGATAAACGTCTTGGAGCTGATCAACTGGCCCTGTGCCGAGTGCGTCTGCGGATCGGAAATGATCTGGTCGATGAAAAGACTAACCATGAAGTGAGTTTTTGTTACCCAAAAAATGAAAAACATACATTACCACTCTAAACTAGTATAGTTTCTCATTTCTTCTTTGTCTTTGAAGCTTGATAATTATAGGGATAACTAGGGATAACAAAATGAGAACACCAATCTGAATGGACATACCACAAACATGCCGTCGATATAAAACAATATCATGGAACCGTCAGGGGGGTTGAACAACCGACGGAAGGTCACCAAACTTACAGCGGCTGCGGTGATTTCCCCGTTGCGTTGTGGTTAAGCTGCTTCTATGCATCAGTTGCTAGCCTCTGGTAAACTAACATAGCTATTGAAAATTGCCATTTATAGCTGATTTACCTATTAAACATGGTGATTTTCCATAGCTATGTTAAATTACCAGAGGGTAGCAACTGATTGGAGTGACTCAACCAAACTAGGAGGATAGGTAGCCATTAACCATGGAGGTTCTGCCTGGTGGGTCACAACAAAACAGAAACCAATCGAAACCTACGAGGTGGTGCCATACGGTACATGAGATGGTTCAAAAGTCGATTAAGTGCGGTGTATGGTAAATGTAAATACATCCATAGTTAACCATAATTCACTGGGTTTCTGAACCAACTTGTATGGCAATAGTTGGGGTTGAGTCCCAACTATAGAAGTTTGTTTTTTGTTCAGCCATATGACTGGCCATATAACTGGGGTATATCATATAACCCCTATAAAATCCCTTTTATCCGTCTACAGAAAGGAACCCCATACTTAGTTAAGTTGACTTGTAACTTGGTTAACTATGGTTAACTAGAAATTACAGGGGATAGAACTATACTTAGATGGGGTTATAAACCAACTTATAACTAGGGGGGCCCTTCCTATACTATACATAATATATATATATCTATCTATCTATCTGGGTAAATAATAATATTTCACTAACCTGAATTAAGGCCATTTTGGGATGATTTCCCTTATTAACCATGATTTCCAGGGCTCGGTTGCAGTGAGGTCGTTATAATTTACCCATATATATATATTTATATTTAGAATACTTAGAGGCCATGAAGATCACCACCTTCACATGTCACATGTCAGCCAGTCCACCCGGCACCGCCCCAGCACGCCTCCCTTCGTTGAATCAAGGCTGAAGTGGGCACACTGCCTGGACCAAGCAATGTCTACCGGAAGACATGGGCACTTCGCGCAAGAAAGTAGTGATATACACAATGTGTATACCTATATATATATATATATACGTATATATATATAACCAGATTCTGGCTGAATTATGATGATTCACTAACCGGACCATTCCAGTGACATCACAGTGAGGTCCTTACAATTCAGCCACGCACACACACACACACATATATATATATATATATGTATGTGTGTATGCACTAAATATATATATATGTGATGATTATAAACATATTCTGATATTATAAACATATATGTATATATAATTAAATATATATATATACACATGTAATTATACTATATAACTATATATATATATAACTGAATATTCCCTCCGTTAAACAAAACTAATGGTCTAAAACCCTGCAACCTTTCAGAATTTACGACAACTCCTCTGAAATCTTGGCAGAGACAGTGGTGATTTTCCTTGGTCTCTTGGTCAATGGATTGGTTTCTGCGGGAAAATCTTCACCGGAAACCATCGATTTTCCATCGATTCCCATTGGCCATGGAATTTCCGGTGAAGATTTTCCCGCAGAAACCAATCCATTGAGGAGATCTGGAAGTGGGCCACTAGCTTGTCACAGGGCACGGCAAATTTTATGCCCAGTTAGTCGGAACATTTATGTTATGAGGTATCTTCAATATTTTTTTTATGCGAAAAACCAATCAAGGGAATCATCCATGTTGTGTGGGAGTGGCACTGTGCAAGGATATAGAAGGATACAAGCCAAGAATGATTGCTGGTTCAGCATGCTTCATCCATCACTAGCAAAAATTTCAGCTGCCCTGCCCGCTTCTCACTTTCAAGGTGCATATGCTGTTGGGCGGCAGCAGTAGTTCGCCGCTTTGTGCGGGCTCAAAGTTCCGTACTCCTGTGGTAGAGGATCAATTGTTGCTAGGCCGTGGGATCTTCAATAACATTCTATGACTACAAGTTCTCCAATTGGATTAAAACCCCGAACTGTTATCGAATAATAATAACATTGAATTCTGTGATGATTGAATTCTGTGAATACCATTCTACGATTTCTACGACTACAAAATCTAGGAAATGCTTCGGACAACTATGTTCCAACATTTGGCAATTCTCAGGGACATCTCAGGGACATTAGTTAGGTGATGGTATGTTCCCCACTACGGCTGTCACTCCTGTCACTTCACCAACGTGTCACTTCATCAAAGAAGTTACCCTTCCCAATATGAAGGGAACCAGCCTAGAAATTCTCGTTTAGTATGGGATCCATTCATGAAATGGGGTTCCTTATGGTTCCTTCTTGGGTATCTTAAGTCTTATATTTACGGATTGGGTTTATTATGATCTATCCATCCATCACAAGGTGGTACCCCCCCAGTGATGTTTGTTGGTGTATAATCCCCATTAACTATAGATATAACTTTGATATAAGCCCCTAATCAACCCTACCCTCTGGTTATTTAACATAGACATGGAAAATGGCCCATTTATAATTAGATGGTTTACCTATTAAAAACATGATGATTTTCCATGGCTATGTTAGTCATAACCAAATGGTAGTTATTAGACTTTAAATCCTACAAGGTGGTACCCCCCCAGTTATAAGTTTTTGTATAATCTAAAATAACTATATAGATATACTGTAACCCCCATAAACCCTAGCTATTGGACTTATAAACCAACTTAGCTAACTGTGGGGCACCACTTTGCACCAAGCCCGCCCGCCCGCACTGCGCCTGTGTAGACGCTGTGCACGTCATACCGCGAGGCTGGAAAGCCCATCAGAGAGGCGTCGCAGGAGCTGCTGGATTTCCTGCGGAAAACAGTGCTGAGGAAATTCAACGTGGTAAAGCCAATTCATGGGATAGAGTAAGATATTACCCTCTGGTAAATTAACATAGACCCTGAAAATAGCACAGTTTCAATGGAAACTAATCTTCCAACCTCTATCTGCCAGGGTCTATGTTAATTTACCAGAGGGTAAACCCAATTTTCATGGGGTATGATATAGGAAAGCAAAATAGGATCATATGGATTATAGATGATTATAGTATAATAGTGGGATTTATTCTGGATAATTATGGCATATTTATCATAAACTATCCCCAATAGAGGTTCATGAAACTGGTAGCCCCAGATGTAGATATCATGACAGTCACGGAACAGGATTTCCCAATCATTCGCCTAGTGGGGATGAACTTTCGCCGGGGGAAACTATGGTTAACCATGATTAACTATGGTTTATCACGATGTCAATGGGAGATCTTCAGGATCCTAAAATGGAGGTACTGTACCATATTCTTGGCCATATTTTGCTGGGATATTCCCTTACATAGGCCTGAATTTTAGGCCTTATATAGGCCTTATATATGGTAGGTACCTCCAATTTAGGTTCCTGAAATGGCCGTTGGCGATGGGTTTAATGGATACGTATGGATAAGTACTGAACCTAGCCTGTGGTAATTAAACCATTTCCTATGCTATAGATAGCCATAGATAACCCATTTACTTCGATGATTTCTGCTACAAATATGGTCCATTTACCCATTTCCTAGATCATGGATTTCATATCAATAATGTCCTTTTGGTAAAAATAGAGGGGTCGGTTTGGTATACCATCTATCATCACAGAAACCTGTTGTTAAAGGGGTTTCTTCAAACCCCTCTATTAATCAACCAACCAATGGGAAAAGGACATCTATGTTTCATATGGCTATGGCTATGGATCAAAATCCACCGCTCGTGAACCCCGATGGATGGGCCAAGTGATGCCAAGTGGCAACTCCAAGGGCAGGACTTGACGCTTGGAGTCATGAAACCTGGGAACTGTTAGGAAAACCCAGCAGCGAATGTGGTTTTTCACCATTGCTTTTGGGAGTAAAATGCCATAAACAATATGCTTTCAGTATTCTGATACAGCAATCATGTTTATTTTATATGCTTACTCATATTTATATATATATATATATCTTGTACAATGCCAAATTGCCAACATCTTTTAATCTTCTACTTTCAAAAAACACAGAAAATGTTCACAAGTTTCACTTCGCCATAAATGTTTTTGGGGCCCCCGACCGGATGATGAGGGTCAAGTCTGTTTGGTTGTGCACTCGCAGGGGTGCGGCCAGTACGATGAGCTTGTGCGAAGGCACTGGCGAGAGCAGTTCCTTGGACATCGGGCGCCATAAGGCCCCAAAGAACTGAGAACAATTCACCTGAAAGTTGTGCCAGATTGCGCCAGCATGCTCACTGCTTGGGGGCGCAGTTGCAGTTCATAGGTGAACATATAGCTCGAGTTACAGGGGTTGTATGTCCCAACTTATCATTATTTGAGAAAAAACCCTTAGTCCTATACTGGCTGGTTGATAGGTAGTCAAACCCCTGTCATGAACAATCAACCATCAACCAGCTATCAATCGCTCATCTCCAAGTATATCCCCATGTTTGGTGGATCAAAACCACTGTAGCTGATGGTAAAATCCTTGTCTCATGAGCCTAGTAGCCATCTTCAGGTGTCTAAATCATAATTATCACTATTAATACCATATATCAATTCATAAATTAAGTATTAAGTAGTATCACCCCTATAGTAATCTACCAAAGTTGATATGCACATACATAAATAATATATATAGATATATACATGTATTAATATATATATATATATTATATATACACATATTTTCAGCACTGCTCAGTCCCCCTAATCCGTTTCGGCCCCCTAAACGCCGCGTTCGTCTTAACCAGGCTCTGCCACGCAACTGCCCAGCGGTTCCTTCTGCTTGAGGCGGCCAGGTTTGAGCATCACGGCGCCTGGTAAACTGTCACATAACTATGGAAAGATCCACCATTTTTCATGGGAAAACTCACTATAAATGGCCATGTTCAATAGCAATAATCTAAGAGATGGAGAGAGAGAGAGAGAGATATATATATACACATTTATTTATTTATATGTATTTTGCTTATTATGATATGTGTATATATATATACATACAGTATACATCAAAAATGGGAATATGCATAATATGCGCAGTGAATTTTTAGCATGTTTTGTTTGGCATGTTTTATCTGGTAAACGTACGGAAAGACGTGGAAAACCACTGGGGAAACTGTAGAAACAAAAACTAATGATGGGTTGTTTGCCATGGTTTTCCCACATTTATGTTCGTTTACACGAGGATAAAATCGTTTTGGAAAGTGCTCCGAACATGCTGCTTATGAAACCATGGTAAAACATGTACAGGTTCAACCAGGAAACAATGTTCAGGATTCAGGATGACTGAATCCGACATGTAAAGAACTTCCAGGGTCCAAACCCTTGTCACTTACACTACATAAGCGTTGCCGGATGACAACGCAAAGTACCCTCTGGTAATTTAACATAGCCATGGAAAATGGCCCATTTATAGTGGATTTACCCATGAAAAATGGTGATTTTCCATAGTTATGTGACAGTTTACCAGAGGGTATCCCTTCCTATAACACTGTTGTCCCACGGCTTGTCTGGAAACATCATCACTGCTATGTTCTAAACTCCACGGGGAGGAGCGTCTCACTTCGCAGGTAGAAATACCCAGCACTAACGAGTCGTGGGGTGATCATCCTAGCCATCAACTATCATTTAACAATTACATCCCCATATCTTTGGTGGTTAAAACATGTTAAAACCCCCTTGAAAGCCAGACAGAACTACATCAAAACCCCTATATACAGATGGGTTAGAACATGTTAGAACCATAAAAAAGTATACCTGGTTGGTGGTCGACCTACCCCTCTGAAAAATGTGAAAGTCAGCTGGGATTATGACATTCCCAATATATGGAAAAAATAAAAGCCATGTTCCAAACCACCAACCAGTAATGGCTTCATCGGTTAATCTAAATCCATCTAAACCCGTACAGATGGGCTAGAACATGTTAGAACGATAACAAAAACTATATGTTACCCTCTGGTAAATTAACATAGACCGTGAAAACAGCCAATTTTTAGTGGAAACTAGTCTTTCAACCCCTGTCTGCCAGGGTCTATGTTAGTTTACTGGAGGGCAACCTTTTACCCTCTGGTGAACTAACATAGCAATGGAAAATGGCTATTTATAGTGGATTTTCCCATTAAGAATGGTGGATCTTTCCATTGCTATGTGACAGTTCACCAGAGGGTAAACCCTATTTTTGGTGAATCATGGTAAATCCCCATTTCCAAGAATACCATGGTTTATGATTTTTTGGTGAACCATTTCCAAGAATACGTTTTGGGGATTTTACCATGGCATTCTTGGATTAAACCATGGTAAATCCCCAAACGTTCCCCCTTCAGCCGTCGGAAAGCCGCGGCACCTGTTCGTTCCAGGGAGAGCCATGGTGAACCGGAACTGGTCTCTCCGTGCACCTGGCTCGGCTCGTGGATTTTCATGGGATTTACATGGAACATGATGGGAAATTATATATATATAATAATATAATATAATATAATATTATATTATATTATATATATATATACATACTTGGAAATATCATATAAATATATCATATATATATATCATATACATCCATCACATATATCTTGGCATATACTGGTTGGTGGTTTTAAGAATCTTGAAAATATGAAAGTCAATGGGAAGGATGACATCCCAGATATGATGGAAAATAACAAATGTTTGAAACCACCAACCAGCATATGCATATAAATATATATATATATACGTATATACACGTATGAACATCTTGGAAAATATCATATAAATATCTCATATACATCCATCATAGATATCTTGGCAAACCATAATATTTCACTAACCTAAATTGTTGGGCATGAAATCAATATCAAATACCAAGACAAAGAAAAATCCATATCAATCAAGTCAACCCAACAACCAACCACAATCCCTGGTGAATTGCACCCCATCCCAGACCCCTAAGCTTCAGACGTGCGCGGTAACGGCAGTGGCAAAGTGAGGAAGGATCCACTCCTGAACAGCCCAATGGCTTGCATTGCCCTCTGGGAATTTAATGTATCAATGGATTGGTTTAAGGGAAAATCTACAGGAAACCATGGTTTTTACCATCAAATATAGGGGTTTCGTGTAAATTTTCCCATCATCCAATTCTCTGGAAAATTAACATAGCTATGGAAAATCACCATTTTATCCATTTTTCATGGGAAAATTCTCTATAAATGGTGATTTTCAATAGCTATGTTAAATTACCAGAGGGTAAGCTCTGGAAAATTACATTTTTTTTTAAATAGGCAAAACACATGTTTTATCATGTTTTATCATCTATAAATGGGATTAGATGGGGGATTGCTATTGCTATGTTAAATAGCCGGAGGGATTAATGATTATTCATCAACAATGGGACGGATCATTAAAAACATCACGATATCCGCAGAAATCAAAGCGTCAAGGGATATCAAGTTGAATATGTGCCCCAAAAAAAAGACCAGGAGAGGCCCTTTTTTAAGGCAACTCCTGATCTTGTCGAAGCAAATGGATCATTAATTCAATCCACTGTTCATCTTTATTTAAGTGAACTCTCCAGTTTGTTGTGGTGCACTGTGATGACCAATGGCGATTCATAAATTAGATATATCATCTTGTTGGTGGTTGACCTACCCCTCTGAAAAAATTGACTTCGTCACTTGGGATTATTCCCAAGATATGGAAAGTCATAAAATTCCATGGTTCCAAACCACCAACCAGTCATTATATCCCCATTACATCTCCATACTCTCCATCGGCATCCCAAGGATCCCAGGGGGCCAGCGGAACTGAACGAGAGATGGCCCAGCACTGAACTGATGTTTCTTGCTCTTTCTTGATTCAATCGCTTCAATCCCATTGAAATGTTGTTAACCAAGATTGTTTATTGGTTCAATCACCGTGTTGTTGTTTTTTTTAAATGTTTCTCCTGCTTATGTATATCAGATTATACCATCTGGTTAATTAACATAACCATGGAAAGATCCACCATTTTTGAGTTCGGTAAACCATGGTAAACCATCTACAAATGGGCTAATCTATTTTCCATGGCTATGTAACAAATAACCAGAGGCTATCAGGTTTTTCTTGTTTAACAACACCCAGACATACCCAAAGCTCCGATTTCAGCAGGGCACATCCAGGGACTTCCAGTCAGATCCACTCGGCTTCACCGAGCTGGTCAAATGCTTGGCATAGCGCGAGCGGAAATGAAGGTCGATGGGCGAGCCGAACCTCCATGGAATGTCAACCAAGAACGGGTGATTTCTAGAGCTGCTTGGTGGTTCACTGGGTTGGTTTAAGGGAAAAGTTTAACAGGAAACCCCCATATTTAATGGTAAAAACCATGGTTTCCGGTTAAGATTTTCCCTTAAACCAATCCAATGAGTGGTGGTGCAATCACCAACTGGAAAAATGATGGAGTTCGTCAATATGGGAAGGATGACATCCCATATATCATGGAAAATAACAAATGTTTGCTTAGTAGGGTTGCTGGATGGGGGGGTTGCTGGGATTACTATTGATAGTTAGCCAGTGGATCATTCCCGAAAATTGCCGACGTAAAATGCACCAGTAAGATGAAGCCAACCAAGAACGGGTGATTTTGAGGGATGTTAATGGGATCCAATGAAAACCTACTTCGGAGTGCAGTTGGGCTTATGCATGGGTGTAAAACTATGGTAATAACCTCCATGAGTTGGGATATAACCCCTACAACTATACTTGCAAGTAACCAAGAAACAAACGTGATTTCATGGAATGATGGGATTGAATGGCATGTTGATGGTATTTCACACAAATTGATAAATGCTAATGCTAAGTTCGAGAAGTTCAAGGGTGTTTAATGGATTTCAATGGAATTTAATCAACAAAAGTGAGACACTATAGGAATCTTAATGTGAAAATAATGGGAAACCAATTCTCAATGGCTTTAACCAACAAGCTACCCTCTGCGTTGAGAAAAAACAATTTATAATATATATATATATATATATATATTATATATATTATATATATTATATATATATTATATATATTATATATATTATATATATATATATATTATATATATTATATATATATATATTATATATCACAAATAAGAGACTAAGCGCAATCATTTTTGGAGATTATTAACTATGGTGGTTTCAACCCGAAAAATGCATCCCCAATCGGATCCCAATCTGTGTTGGGAAACTCAAGGGAAATCCCATGAATTTCCTGAGTTAAGTGATTCTATGATATGCCATTGTATGTGTATATATATATATATTAATATATACAAATATGTCAGTGATCACATCATATACTGGTTGGTGGTAAAATAACCATCTTGAAAAATATGACTTCGTCAGTTGGGATGATGACATTCCCAATCATGATAGGGAAAAATAATCCAAATGTTCCAGTCACCACCAACCAGTTTATAAAATATTATCAGTTGGGATGATGACATTCCCATATATTATGGAACATAATCCAAATGTTTGAAACCACCAACCAGTTTATATACCATGATATCTCCATCTAAGCCCCTATCCCCATTTTCTCCGACTCCGACACCCCCGACAGAGGGTTCCGGATCCCAGGCGCAGGTTCACCACGCGATACTTCACAGCTTGCGCAGGACCGCCATTCGGATGACTTGGTGCCTGGTCACCACCCACCTGGGAAAAGGAGGTAAGAGCCTGGGTCAGGTGCAGAACTGGAGTTGATTGGCAAGGTAAATATATGATATAACAATTATCATAGTATAAAGATGTTAAAGTAACGCTAATTAAGCAATGATAAACCACCATAAGCCACCTATATGGTCTCTTTCTTCCTCTCTCTCTCTCTCTCTCTCTCCATGGCAAAGTAACTATGATATGATAATTATCATAGGGAAACAAATAACAAGTAATAAGTAACATAAGTAATGTTACTAAAGCAATGATAAACCAGCTATATTGATTGACGGTGTATATACCAGCTATGGCCAACTGGTTCCCAGCCAAGGTACCAGGGAAGAGGAGGTCACCGATTCGATGAAGAGTGGCATGATGTACTTCAATCGTTTCACCTGGGAAACGAAAAGAAGTCCTGGGGAAGCTAACATAGCTATGGAAAATGGCCATAGAAATAGTGGATTTACCCATTGAAAATGGTGCTTTTCCATAGCTATGTTACTTTACCAGAGGGTATGTTTTTTTTTTTTGGGGGGGGACAATATTCTATATCCTACATTTTTTTAAAATTGAGCCATGCTATATGTTTTGGATGATGTTCCTTTCAATCGGTTGGGTTCAACTACTTTTTGCTCACCGGAAACATCCGGAAAATGTTTGTTTTTTTACACTCAACCAGTTCCAAGCAAAATTGTGGGTTTGAGGACGGACATGGGGGAATTTTACCTGTTCATATGATAAAATCCTTCAATTAATGGTTTGGAACATTGTGTTCCAAGTGGACAAAAATGATGTTGTGGGGTCCATTCAAGTACCATGTGAGGTTTTTGGATACGTGGGGACCCATGAAGTCAGTAGCTACTAACTGGGGCCTGAATAGAACCCAGCTACACTCGTTTCATGTCAACGCCTGCTTAATACTTACCCTGCTTGATTAAATAATTAGGATCCATTAACTATGAACTATAGTAACATCCCCCAATATCCCCCGTAAACCCCAGTTAGCCAACTTAGCTAAGTAAGGGGTAGCCCCCAGTCATAGTTACTTCATCGATGATCAACAGCCCAGCTGGCTCATTGAAGCAGCAACTTGTGAATATCACCCTCTGGAATGACGTTTTCCATAGATATGGACACATAGCAATGGAAATTTGCAGGTTTATACCTGACTTTTGTAATCTTAAAAAAATGGATTATCCGTAGCCAAATATTACCAAAGGGCATTTGAAACATGGAACCCAAGTATTGCTGCAGCATCACCGAAAAAATGTTGGTGCTACAGAACACCCTACTCAGCACAGTCAGCACGAACCAACAAAAACAGTACCCTGCCCCACATTTATATCTCGCATATGAACTCATTGACCCCCAGGCAACTCCTGCCCCCGGAATGGGTAGCATAGTCTGTTAACCCAACCCGTAGGAAAATAAAGAAACATCATGTTTGAATTACCATTGCAATCTTAGATTTTTCGTGGTATTCTCTGGTAATCAAACTCGTCTTTGCCGGTGGCCCTGGAGCAGGTGCCCCGCTGAAGTTTGTCCCGAAGCAGCCTTCCTGGTCCCAATGCCGAAGTTCTTTGGGATGGTTCTAAGGGATTGCCCCGCCTAAAAACCTCCATTAAAACATGCATGTTCATGCATTTTCCCACATTTTTTATTTATTTTCCCAGCTATAAACCTGCATTTAGTTCGGCGATTTTTCATGGCCATTGCCACGTTAGTTTCGCGTAGGCCAAGGAGCTGTGGAAGGCGTGACGTTCACCAGCATTGGTTCGTGCCCCCGGAGGTGTACCTTGCGGCGCTTAGGGAGCCTGGCAACGTAAATCATGGGGAAATCCTACGTTACGATGGGCAATTTATAATTATCTAATCTATGTTTCACCAATATCAAAAATTGGTTGGTGGTTTTAACAATCTTGAAAAATGAGTCAATGGGAAGGATTATCCCATATACTATGGAAAATCAATGAATGTTTGAAACCACCAATCAGAAAAAATGTATCATTAATAAAAGTGCAAACATTATCTATATATGTACAACATTTACTCATCATGTGTTCACCACATGTAAATCAATGTTTTACTGTGAATCCAGCATTTGACTCATTGTTCCCATATTTAGTTTCGTCTGAAACTCATGAATCAATCATTTTTCCTATAACCTATAAACCAACTTAGCTATCGGGTATCGTTTGGGGGGATCACCTTGTATATAATACTGCTGGACTATTGGGTTTATTATTGGGTATGTATGAGTATGTTCCTATTGTGGAATTTTGCGTTGAAATCTCCATTTATGGTGGATTTTCCATTGCCACGTTTGATTACCGGAGGATACAATCCCATTAAAAACCCCAAAAGAATCCTATCAAAATCACATTGAAATTAAAAAAAAAACATTGAAGTCCATTCCAATTAAAATCCATGAGCATCCATCATTCATCCTCCAGATCCCAGGCACGTGCAAGTCCCGGTCGTTCTCGAAGGCCTTTCGCTCCACATCGAGGCCCAGACCTTTCCATGCCGAGGATGCCATGGGAGAAGGGGAAATCAATGGTCATTCCAGGATCCAACAAATGGAGGTACGTAAACGTACCATATTTTTGGCCATATTCTGAGGGTATATCACCTTACATAGGCCTGAAAAATAGACCTGAAAGAATGGAATCGGTACCTCCAATGAATCGATTCCTTCTCGATGGCCAGTGAGGAAACCTGGAGGTAAAACCCTCTGGTAGCGATGGAAAATTCGACAATTGTCAATCGGTAAACCGCCAGGTTTTTTATCATCTATTTCTATGGGCCAAAAATTGCCGTATGTTGAATAACCAGAGGGTGATACAACACACATGGTGATTTTTTAGTGGGATGTTATGATATGGTATGATGATTTAATGAACTTAATGGTGATTTCACCTAGAACAATTGTGACTTTAATGTGTGTTAAATGATATTAATATTATTCTAATGGATGACCTGGGAGGCCTAGCCTCACTTTCGCCCATCAAAACGACTCACTTGCGCCCACCTTCATGTGTACCTACCTGGGAATGAACATAGGAAAAAACTGGTGATTTAATGAGATGTGAATGTGTGTTTAATGGATTTTAATGTGACTAAAAAATGGATTTCAATACTGTGTTTCCCCGATTGGAAAAAAGGTTCGCAGCGAAGCAGTATTTTTTGTAGGATGATCCTTCCAAGTACCCTCTGATCCCATCCCCCTAATACCCATGACGGATCCATGGTGCTGGTAGAAAAATGCTAACATGACTGGGGTATATTGATGGGATCTATGGAGCACCATATATAGCAGCACCATGGATCCGAAAAGGGATATTAAACATGATTGAATTTCTAAAAAAACTATGGTTGAATAGGCAATGAAAGCACATATTTAAGGGTTTTGGGGATCATGCAATGAGGAGTGTTCAATATTAAATAGACGGATTCATGTGGTAAACCCAATTCGTTGTCCATCCCCAACGGGGGATCTGCCCCTATTTGGGATGATTTACCATGACCTCCAAATGGTTGGCGGGATGCTTTATCAACTCAATTACACATGAGTTTTGCAACATTATTCTACAAAGTTCAAATTACTTGGGGGGCACTTAAGATGCTTGCAACTAGATCACCTGTTCCTCTGTGTTGTTTGGGTTACCTAACTCTAATCCGACATGGCGGCAATGTTGGGGCACATGTGGATGTTAGATCGCCAAGAATGACTGCCACTTCAGCAAGTAGGGGAACTCAGCATTTTCTGCACTTTTCACATGATCTTGTTTCTGGTTCATTATCACTTACCACAAGTCAACAGATTGCTTTTCCATTCCATGCGGAATGACATGTGTCCTATCTTTCTTGCACCCTGGATTTGTCCATCTCTGCTCCCTTTTTTTGCGCAGCCAAAAGACGGAAACGTTCCAGGATTGGCTCCCACATGCCGCTGTTGGGGTTCAAGGATTGCCTGCATCCAAGCGGTTGAGATATGGCTGAGTCTGAAACAAACAGTCTTTTCATGTCTTTTCCATGGGATATCATAGGATCACATAGGATATAATGGGATATAGTGGGGCATACTGGGATATATTGGGATAATCGAAGCGACCGACCAGAGATTATGTCTGGTACAAAGGAAACCTCAACTTTTGGCAACCCTTTTTTCAACACGCGCAACTGCCTCCCACACTTAGAACATAAAACGACCCTCACACTTAGAACATCCAGAGAACAAACAGTTAGAACATCCAACATGTAGGTTGATTATGGTTGATTGATGTTCTAAGTGTGAGGCTCTAGCAACTGACCCTGGCCCCCAACACACATGGGACCATGGGCAACACCCCACGCATAGAACATCACATCATGTATGCTGTAAGTGACTTGATTTATCTATTTGCATTGAAGACAAAAAAAAGTATTGATTAATAAGTAATAATGAAATTTTGTAGAAATATGCATACACACAAACACTTATGTAGTATTTTTTATCCATTTATTTATTTACTTATTTGTTTGTAAGAGTCTTGTATTCATTTGTGGGACTAGCTGCAATTGAGGAAGCTTTCCCCCACCTGATTTTGAATTTGTTGTATACTTGCACAATCCCTTAAGTGAATTTCAACATCCTACAGCGGTCCTACAGCTCTTTCTTTCAGTTCAAAGGGGAGATAGATGTTCTAAGTGTGGGGCTTACCGAACCTATTGAAGAACCTTGGGGAACCAATTTATTCTACGAAACTGAAACTTGAAGCTCATTTCAACTTCACTTTTCAGCTGCAACCTCTCATCCTTCGCAAGAAAAGTTGTTTTATTACTGGATGGCTTTGGAACCCGACTTTTGGCAATATGTTCATTCGATTTTTGAAAGAATTTATATATTTTGATCACTTCTGACATGGAAAAATAGTTTTTGTTCAAACAATATGTTTTTGATATTGATATTAGGAGAAAGCTTCTGAATCCAATGTTTGGCAATATTTAGATGAGGTTTTAAAAGAGAAATTCGTGGATTTTGAAATGGAAAATTGTAGTTTATCCTTTTAAGGTCTAAATTTGATTATTTAGGGGGAAGCTTCTCAGCCTAATGCTCAATACCCCCTTGGAATTCAACTACGAAACGGCCTCATATTTTTTGCACATACATATGCATATGCGCTGGCGAAAACTTAGCATCAACATCAGTTTCCCTTGTGGGGGTCTCCATGGGTGATGGTTAACTTTGTGTTCATATAAATATAGTGATGTCAATAGATATTTATTAAAACATATAAATATATGTATGTTGTAATGTCTTGGGATGTTCTAGCTGTGGTGACTTTCTCCCAGTGTACTCATGTTTGTCCAAAATATGTTCTAAGTGATTGTCCGTCGCGATATAATATTTGACATGAAATATGCCTCGAACAAAGCAAGCTGTTACATGCAGGAATGCCAGTTTCCTGTTTGAGCAAAAACCTTTACTAATGGTTAATAAGACCTGTTCACCTGTTCAAACCTTTACATGGTTAGTAACCATTATTAACCTGTTTAGTTCACATGTTCCTTTCAATGCAAGACCTGTTCCAACTGATTTTTGCAACAAATCAGAAGCAGGAACTGAGAATATGATCCCGAGATATCCAGTAGCTCAGTAGCTCAGTAGCATCCCCCAAGCAGTTCCGCAATGCAGCTGCGGTGCACTTCTAAAGCTCCATCTTTTACGTGCAAGGTGAGGATGTTCGGCTCCTGCAACACCAGGCAGTTTTCTGCGGGTCCATTGCTAGGTGAAAAAAACAATAAATTAAGAAAGAAATGCAGGTGACAATTCATGACAATTCCAACATATTCCAACATATTCCAACAATGTAATTTGTTCGGTTACCATTCACTCTTCCTCATGTGACATCCTTAGATTGCTATGTTTGAAGGATTTTGAAGGTAGTATTATTCCAGGTATATGGCTACCTCAGGGGACAGCCAACTACCGTTTTTGAAACTCAAGACCCAGGGGCTCACGTGGTGACTGCGCCGTGCACGTTCCATCTGCTACCTAAAACCCGACGTTTGCCTTGAAACCAAGATCGCTGCACCAATTTTCACCATCATTTTCACCATCATTTTCACCATCATTTTCCATCATTTTGCCATATACAATAAATATTTTTTTTTTTTCCACGGCTCTTTGTGACTGACGTCGCTGCGAGCTCTGATGAATTCCCAGACTGAGCTCAGTGGCCTCCAAAGTCTGGCCCAAAGTGGGTGCCAAAAGTTCGTGATATCATCGAACAGCACCTC